>OLRY01002885.1_pt1 | contig 10470 bp, 6 predicted proteins | sample 1672541 | NCBI WGS metagenome assembly OLRY01 (sample SAMEA3136697, study PRJEB25190) | human gut metagenome | biome: human gut; feature: human-associated habitat; material: faeces | place: Austria | collected 2013
GATGATAAAATTGCTCAGAGTTATTGTGTGGCTGTTGATAGCAATGATGGCAATTTTTATGTATGTGGTTTCAGGGGCTTTGCTGGATTCGATAAAAATAGGCAAGAAATAGGCAGATTGTAAAAAGAAAAATTACGCTAGGTGTGTTATCTTTTCTATAATATAACTAGAAAGCAGGTAATGGAAAGGAGTAATAGAATTATTATGGAAAAAATTGAACGAATCATACAGTTGACGGAAAGCTTTACAGCTATCAGGCAAACTATGAAGGTTTTCTGGAGCTGAAGGCAGAGCGCATGGATATGGAAAAGGCCTCTGAGCGCAAACGTCAGTCGATCCTGCGGACAGAACTCGCATGGATGCAGAGAGGCGCCCGTGCCCGCTCTACAAAGCAGAAAGGCAGAATTCAGCGGTTTGAGACACTGCGGGATAAAAAGGGACCGGTGGAGGACGGAAAAGTCGAGATGGAGTCCATCTCCAGCCGTCTTGGCCGTACTACCATCGAGATCTCGGATCTCTGCAAATCCTACGGGGACAAGGTCCTTGTAAAGGATTACACCTACTTTTTCTTAAAGGATGACCGCATCGGCTATATTCAGATCACGGAATTTGATACGGTTACCCTGGATCAGTTTACGGAAGCGCTGGCGGTCTGCCGGGGCAAAGGAATGGAAGGACTGATTCTTGACCTGCGCGGCAATCCGGGCGGCAATCTTTCCACGGTCTGCGAAATCGCAAGACAGATTCTCCCCGAGGGACTGATTGTCTATACCGAAGACAAAAATGGAAAGCGCACGGAATACAGCTGCGACGGCGAGCATGAGATGACGGAGGAGCTTGTTGTCCTGGTGGACGGCAACAGCGCCAGCGCATCTGAAATCCTCGCCGGGGCCATCAAGGATTATGGCATCGGGACGCTGGTGGGCACCACCACCTTCGGCAAGGGCATCGTGCAGCGGATCATTTCCCTCACGGACGGCTCCGCCGTAAAGCTGACCGTCAGCCACTATTACACCCCGAACGGAAACAACATCCATGAGGTGGGCATCGAGCCCGACGTGGAAATCGCCTTTGACGGCGACGCCTATTACAACGACGACGTGGATAACCAGCTTCAGAAGGCTATTGAGGTGATGAATGAAAAGCTGGGAGCGGCTGACGGACAGGAGGAGACTGCGGCGTAGGGAAGCTGACGGAATAGCCTATGGCTGATGGATAAATATTGGGATTGCAGAATGAGAAAGGGTACAGAACAAACATTCGATTTTGTTCTGTACTTTTTCTATGTGGTCTGGTATAATCGGGATGATAATCAGATGTTTAGAAGTTGGGCGGCAGCAAGATAATGGCAGGGTGCAATTATAGGAAGGTGAATATTGATGATTTTTGATCTTTCAAACTTCAGTTTATATCGGGAAGATAATCGCCTGGAGATAAAAAAAGCCAAGGGTGGTCTGCCGGTCTCCTTATGGGAGACATATTCCGCCTTTGCAAATTGTTATGGTGGAGTGATCATACTCGGAGTAACAGAAAATAAAGATGGTACGTGGTCTTCCACTGGATTGACAGATGAGGCAAAGTTAAGAAAAGATTTTTGGGATACGATCAATAATCACAGTAAGATATCTGTCAATTTATTGAAGGATAAAGATGTAAAAACATATACAACAGATAGCGGGAACATTATCCTGGTGATATATGTACCTATGGCGAAGCGTGAGCAGAAGCCGATATATATTAATGATGATTTATTTAACGGGACTTTCCGGAGAAACTGGGAAGGTGATTACCATTGCAGCAAAAGCGAGGTTCTGGCAATGCTGCGCGATGAACCTGAAATCACAATGGATATGAAGGTTTTGGGAAACATGTCTTTATCAGATATCAACTTGGAAACCTTACATGGGTACAGAAATCGTCATATGGCGTATCGCTCAGGGCATCCCTGGGAAACTCTGAATGATGAGCAGTATCTGGAGAAGATCGGAGCAGCTGCAATTTATGAAGAAGATGGAAAAATCCATCCGACTGCGGCAGGTCTTCTGATGTTTGGTGAAGAATATCGAATTGTCCGTGAGTTCCCCGAATATTTTCTTGACTACAGAGAAATGTTGGACCCGTCTATCCGCTGGACGGACCGTCTTCAGTCAGGTTCCGGGGACTGGACGGGAAATCTGTTTGATTTTTATTTCAGGGTATACAATAAACTGGTGAAAGATATAAAAATTCCGTTTAAACTGGAAGGCGGCAATCGAATTGATGATACGCCAGTGCATAAAGCGCTCCGTGAAGCTCTGGCAAATTGTCTGGTAAATGCGGATTTCTATGTTGGATAAGGCGTTGTCATAAAAAAGAATCCGAATGAAATTATTATGGAAAATCCGGGATATGTAAGGATTGGCAAACAGCAGATGCTGAAAGGTGGTATTTCTGATCCCCGGAATAAAGCAGTAATGAAGCTGTTTAACATGATCGGAATTGGAGAGCGCGCAGGAAGCGGCGTTCCGGATATTTTTGCTGTCTGGGAAGAGGAAGGGTGGATAGCGCCGGAAGTTGATGAGCAGTATAACCCGGACAGGACAATTTTGAAGCTTCCCTTAGAAAAACAAGCGAAAAAAACAAGCGAAAAAAACAAGCGAAAAAAACAAGCGAAAAAAGCGTCTGAATTAAAGCAGACCCAAAAGACGCTGGAAAACAAGGAGAAAATTCTCGACTACCTGTCGCGGACCAATGCCGCAAAAACGAACGAAATTGCCGATATACTGGAATTGAGCGAGGCACGTGCGCGTGCGCTGTTGAAAGAATTGGCTGATGAGGGAGTTATAGAATCAAGAGGTAAAACGAAAAAGAAAGAATATTATTTTTCTCATAAAGATAGGGACAGGAAGGAAATTCGAGGGAAAAAGGAGTAAGAAATTATTATGGACCATCAAGGACATTCGCAATCCGCTGGCAAGGGCCAGCTCCTTGCTCATGAAACCGGCGAAAAAACCGCCGGTTTCAAACTACACTCAGAATACCAGCCCACCGGCGATCAGCCCACAGCCATCGCGAACCTGGTGGATGGCTTCAAAAAAGGCTATCAATTCCAGACTTTACTGGGGGTTACGGGGTCCGGCAAGACCTTCACCATGGCCAATATCATCCAGCAGCTGCAGAGGCCCACGCTGGTGATCGCCCACAATAAAACACTGGCGGGACAGCTTTACGGGGAGTTTAAGGAGTTCTTCCCGGAGAACGCGGTGGAGTATTTTGTCTCCTACTACGATTATTACCAGCCGGAGGCCTATGTGCCCTCCTCGGATACCTATATTGCGAAGGACTCGGCCGTCAACGATGAGATCGACAAGCTCCGCCTTTCGGCCACGGCGTCCCTGGCGGAGCGCAGGGACGTGGTGGTGGTTGCCAGCGTGTCCTGTATCTATGGTCTGGGCAGCCCGGACGAATATAAGGACAAGATCGTTTCTCTGAGACCGGGAATGACGAAGGACCGGGACGCGGTGATCCGGGAGCTGATCGGCATCCAGTATGACAGGAACGATATGGACCTGGGAAGAAGCTGTTTCCGGGTGCGCGGCGACGTGCTGGAAATCAATCCGGCTCAGGGCGGCGATTATCTGATCCGGGTGGAATTTTTCGGGGATGAAATCGACCGGATCGCCGAGGTGGATCCGCTGAGCGGGAGGCTCGTTTCCACGCTGGAGCATGTGGCAATTTTTCCGGCGTCGCATTATGTGGTTTCCCAGGATAAAATCAATACGGCCTGCGAAACAATAGAACAGGAGCTGGAGGAACGGATCCGGTATTTCAAGAGCGAGGACAAGCTGCTGGAGGCACAGCGGATTTCGGAACGGACGAATTTTGATATTGAGATGCTGCGGGAGACGGGATTCTGCTCCGGCATTGAGAATTATTCCCGGCATCTGAACGGCACCGCGCCGGGAGAACCGCCCATGACGCTTCTGGACTTCTTCCCTGATGATTTTCTGATCATCATCGACGAGTCCCATATGACGATCCCCCAGATCCGCGGCATGTTCGCGGGAGACCGGTCCAGAAAAAATACGCTGGTGGACTACGGGTTCCGGCTGCCCTCCGCACTGGACAACCGGCCTCTGAATTTTGAAGAGTTTGAATCGCATATCGACCAGATGCTGTTCGTGTCCGCCACGCCCTCTGAGTATGAAGCGGCCCATGAACTGAACCGGGTGGAGCAGATCATCCGTCCCACGGGCCTGCTGGACCCGGAGGTATCGGTGCGTCCTGTGGAGGGACAGATTGACGATCTGATCGGAGAGATCCGCAAGGAAATTGAGAAGCATAACAAGGTGCTGGTGACCACCCTGACCAAGCGGATGGCGGAGGATCTGACCGACTATATGAGAGAGGTGGGGATCCGGGTAAAATATCTGCATTCCGACATCGATACCCTGGAACGGGCTCAGATCATCCGGGACATGCGCCTGGATGTGTTCGATGTGCTGGTGGGCATCAACCTGTTGAGGGAAGGTCTGGACATCCCGGAGATTTCCCTGGTGGCCATTCTGGATGCGGACAAGGAGGGATTCCTGCGTTCGGAGACCTCCCTGATCCAGACCATCGGCCGTGCCGCGAGAAATGCGGAGGGCCATGTGGTCATGTATGCGGACAACATGACGGATTCCATGCGGGCGGCCATTGACGAAACGAACCGAAGGCGTGAACTTCAGCAGAAGTACAACGAAGAGCATGGAATCACGCCCCAGACCATCAAAAAGAGCGTGCGTGATCTCATCAGCATATCGAAGGAAATCGCGAAGGAAGAGGTCCGTTTCGAGAAGGACCCGGAATCCATGGACGAGAAAGAACTGAAAAAGCTCATCGCCGATGTGGAGAAGAAGATGAAGAAGGCCGCTTCGGAGCTGAACTTCGAAGCGGCGGCAGAGCTGCGTGACAAGATGGTGGATCTGAAAAAGACGTTGGAGAAAATAAAGGAGTAAATGGAAGAAGCATGGAACAGGAAAGCATAAAGATGAGGCCCCGGGAGTACATCAAAATCAGAGGGGCCAATGAGCACAATCTGAAGAATATCGACGTGGACATCCCGAGAAATGAACTGGTGGTTCTCACCGGTCTGTCCGGTTCGGGCAAGTCTTCCCTCGCCTTTGATACGATCTATGCGGAGGGACAGAGAAGATATATGGAATCCCTGTCCTCCTACGCGAGACAGTTCCTGGGGCAGATGGAAAAGCCCAACGTGGAAAAGATCGAAGGGCTTTCCCCCGCCATTTCCATCGATCAGAAATCCACCAACCGAAATCCCCGTTCCACGGTGGGGACGGTGACGGAGATTTATGATTATTTCCGTCTGCTCTATGCCAGAATCGGCATTCCGCACTGCCCGAAGTGCGGCAAGGAGATCAAAAAGCAGTCCGTGGATCAGATGGTGGATCAGATCATGGCGCTGCCGGAGGGAACCCGGATTCAGCTCCTGGCTCCGGTGGTCCGGGGAAGAAAGGGCGAGCACGTCAAGGTGCTGGAGCGGGCGAGGCGCAGCGGATACGTGCGTGTCCGGGTGGATGGAAGCCTGTATGAGCTGACGGAAGAGATCAAACTGGATAAAAATATCAAGCACAACATCGAGATCGTGGTGGACCGTCTCGTGGTGAAGCCCGGAATCGACAGAAGGCTTGCGGATTCCATCGAAAGCGTGCTGGCGCTCACGGAAGGGCTGCTGTTTGTAGACGTGATCGGCGGGGAGGCCATGACCTTCAGCCAGAGCTTTTCCTGCCCGGACTGCGGAATCAGCATCGATGAGATTGAGCCGAGGAGCTTTTCCTTCAACAATCCCTTCGGCGCCTGTCCGGAGTGCTACGGCCTGGGATACAAGATGGAATTTGACGTGGACCTGATGATTCCGGATAAGAGCAGGAGCATCAACGAGGGCGCCATTGCCGTTTTGGGCTGGCAGTCCTGCCATGAACCGGGCAGCTTCACCAACGCCATTCTGCAGGCGCTGGCAAAGGCATATGATTTCAGTCTGGACACGCCCTTTGAGCAGTACAGCGACAAAGTGAAGGATGTTCTGATCAATGGCACGGGAGGCCGTCAGGTGGAGGTGCATTATAAGGGACAGAGGGGAACAGGCGTCTATCCCGTCGCTTTTGAAGGCCTGGTTAAAAGTGTGGAGAGAAGATACCGGGAAACCGCCTCTGAGATTTCCAAGCAGGAATATGAGACCTTCATGAGCATCACGCCCTGTCCGGCCTGTAAGGGAATGCGCCTGAAGAAGGGGGCGCTCGCCGTTACGGTCTGCGGAAAAAATATTTATGAGATCACATCCCTTTCCATCCGGAAGCTCCAGGAATTTCTGAACGATATGGAGCTGACGCCCCAGCAGCTTCTGATCGGAAAGCAGATTATTAAGGAAATCAAAGCCCGCGTGGGCTTTCTGGTGGACGTGGGTCTGGACTATCTGTCCCTGTCCCGGGCGACGGGAACGTTGTCCGGCGGTGAGGCGCAGAGAATCCGTCTTGCCACCCAGATCGGCTCCGGACTGGTGGGGGTATGCTATATTCTGGACGAGCCCAGTATCGGCCTGCATCAGCGGGACAATGACAAGCTGCTGAATACCCTGAAGAATCTCCGGGATCTCGGCAATACCCTGCTGGTGGTGGAGCATGACGAGGATACCATGCTTGCGGCGGACTACATTGTGGACATCGGCCCCGGCGCCGGTTCCCACGGCGGCGAGGTGGTGGCCTGCGGCACGGCGCAGGAGCTGATGAAAAATCCGGCCTCCGTCACCGGAAAATATTTAAGCGGCGAGCTTTCCATTCCGGTTCCGGCGCAGCGCAGGAAGCCTGCGGGCTGGATCACGGTGAAGGGAGCTTCGGAAAATAACCTGAAGAATATTGACGTCCGTTTTCCGCTTGGCGTGATGACCTGTGTGACCGGTGTTTCCGGCTCCGGTAAAAGCTCTCTGGTGAACGAGATCCTCTACAAAACGCTGGCAAGAGATCTGAACCGGGCGAGAACCATTCCGGGGAAAAATAAAGGAATTGAGGGAATCGATCAGCTGGATAAGGTGATCGACATCGATCAGTCTCCCATCGGCCGCACGCCCCGTTCCAATCCCGCCACCTATACCGGGGTATTCGACATGATCCGGGATCTGTTCGCCTCCACGCCCGATGCGAAGGCAAGGGGATATAAAAAGGGCCGGTTCAGCTTCAATGTGAAGGGAGGCCGCTGCGAGGCCTGCAGCGGCGACGGCATCATCAAGATCGAGATGCACTTCCTTCCCGACGTGTATGTACCCTGTGAGGTCTGCGGCGGCAAGCGCTATAATCGCGAGACCCTGGACGTGAAGTACAAGGGAAAGAGCATTTTTGACGTGCTGGACATGACCGTGGAGGAAGCGGTGGACTTCTTTGAAAATGTGCCTTCCATCCGCAGAAAAATCGAAACGCTCTACGATGTGGGCCTGTCCTACGTGAAGCTGGGACAGCCATCAACCACCCTGTCCGGCGGAGAGGCGCAGCGCATCAAGCTGGCGGCGGAGCTGAGCAAGCGGAGCACCGGAAAGACCATTTACATTCTGGACGAGCCCACCACCGGCCTGCATTTTGCGGACGTACACAAGCTGGTCGATATCCTTCACCGCCTTGCCGACGGAGGAAATACGGTTGTCGTCATCGAGCATAATATGGACGTGATCAAGACGGCCGATTATATCATCGACATGGGGCCGGAAGGCGGAGACGGAGGCGGAACCGTGGTCACCCAGGGAACGCCGGAGGAAGTGGCGGAGAACCCGGATTCCTACACCGGATATTATGTGAAGAAAATGCTGGACCGCGCGAAATGAATGTGCGGTCCGGCCGGAGACAAAAACGCAGCAGTCCGGAAAACTTAATTTTTTATGAAAAGGCTTTCCAAGGCCGTGCTTTTGGGTTATAATAACAGACGGTATATTTTGCATTGACGAATAAAACGTTATTCTGAATAAAATTCGACATAATTCCGGCTGTTTTATAAATGTGAAATATCCGTGCTTGATTCATGACGAATTGGTTTATAATAGAGAATAGAGACGACAGCGCGCAGGAGAGGAATCATCGGAAGGCTGCTTTCAGAAAAACGGCCGAAGCTCCCTTTCCGGCGTTGCCTTCATTTGGGATTGGAGGAAATTATGCAGTACACGGACATTGGAATTGACCTGGGCACGGCCAGCATACTGGTATATATCAGAGGAAAGGGCGTGGTTCTGAAGGAGCCCAGCGTTGTGGCTTTTGACAGAGATACGAACAAGATCAAGGCGATCGGTGAGGATGCCAGACTGATGCTGGGACGTACGCCGGGTAATATCGTTGCGGTCAGACCTCTGCGTCAGGGCGTCATTTCCGACTATACCGTTACGGAAAAGATGCTGAAGCATTTCATCCAGAAGGCGCTTGGCAGAAAGACCTTCCGCAAGCCCAGAATCGCAGTCTGTGTGCCCAGCGGCGTTACCGAGGTGGAGAAGAAGGCGGTTGAGGACGCGACCTATCAGGCCGGAGCGAGAGAGGTTTCCATCATTGAAGAGCCGATTGCGGCGGCAATCGGAGCCGGAATCGATATTTCCCGTCCCTGCGGCAACATGATCGTGGACATCGGAGGCGGAACCTCTGATATTGCGGTGATTTCTCTGGGTGGTACCGTCGTGAGCGCGTCCATCAAGATTGCGGGAGATGATTTCGACGAAGCGCTGGTCCGCTATATGAGAAAGAAACATAATCTGCTCATCGGTGAGAGAACAGCGGAGGATATCAAGATCAAGATCGGTTCTGCCTATAAGCGGCCGGAGCCTGATTATATGGATGTGAGAGGCCGGAACCTGGTGACGGGACTTCCCAAAACGGTGAAGGTTTCTTCGGAGGAGACGGAAGAGGCGCTGAAGGAGCCCACGCTCCAGATTGTGGAAGCCATCCACAGCGTTCTGGAGAGGACCCCTCCGGAACTTGCAGCGGATATTGCGGACAGGGGCATCGTCCTGACGGGAGGCGGAAGCCTTCTGCGCGGACTGGAGGAGTTGATCAGCGAAAGAACCGGAATCAATACCATGACGGCTGAGGATCCGATGACGGCTGTGGCGATCGGAACAGGAAAATATGTGGAATTCCTGGGCGGATACAAGGACGAGGTCTGACCGGGACAGAAGAGAAAACAGGAATTGGGGCTGCTCCTTTGGAGCAGCCTTTGTTGGATATGCGGATGGCCCGCGGGACGGGGCGTCCGATGGGCAGAAATAACGCCTGCGCAGGCATCGGGGGAATCAGAATGGATAAAACATCCACGGAAAAGATATCCGGCTATGTGGAGCATATCATATACAGGAATACGGAGAATGGCTATACCGTTTTTGAACTGATTGCCGACGGGGAGGAGATCACCTGCGTCGGGAGCTTTCAGGCCATCGACGAGGGGGAGGGGCTGGAGCTTTCGGGCGGCTATGTGGAACATGCGGTATACGGCAGCCAGTTTAAGGTGGAAAGCTATGTGGAGACGGTCCTGGAGGACGAACAGAGCATCGAGCGGTATCTGGGCTCCGGGGCCATCCGGGGAGTCGGTCCCTCTCTTGCCGCGCGGATTGTGAAGAAATTCGGGAGAGATACCTTCCGGATCGTGGAACAGGAGCCGGAGCGCCTTGCGGAGATCAAGGGGATCAGCGAACGCAGGGCCATGGAGATCGGCGCACAGATGGAAGAAAAAAAGGAAATGCGCGAGGCGATGATCTATCTGCAGAAATACGGGATTACCAATACGCTGGCGATGAAGATTTATCAGACTTATAAGGAAGAGGTCTATCATATTCTGGAGGAAAATCCATACCGCCTTGCGGAGGATATCGACGGCATCGGATTTCGGCGGGCGGATGAGCTGGCGGCCAGGATCGGCATTCATACGGATTCCGATTTCCGGATCCGAAGCGGCATCCTTTATACCCTGCAGCTCGCGGCGGCGGACGGAAATACCTGTCTGCCAAAGGCGCAGCTGGAGGAGAAGGCGGCGCAGCTTCTGGGGCTTTCCGTGGAATATGTGAGCATTCAGATCCCGAATCTGGCGATGGAGCGCAAGCTGGTGATCAAACAGGTGCAGGAGGAGGCCTTCGTATACGCTTCCGTCTTCTATTATGCGGAGCTCTCCTGCGCCAGAATGCTGGCGGATCTGAATGTGAGCCTGGCTCCGGAGGGAGGCTTCCTTCCGTCGGAAGAAGAAAAGGTCCTTCATGATATTGAAAAGCTGGCGAGGGGGCTCGGAATCGAGCTGGAGGCGCTGCAGCTTGGGGCGGTGCTGGAATGCGTGAGGAACGGCATCATGATCCTCACGGGAGGTCCCGGCACGGGAAAGACCACCACCATCAACACCATCATCCATTACTTTGCGGCGGAGGGAATGGATATCCTGCTGGCCGCGCCCACGGGCCGGGCGGCAAAACGGATGACGGAA
>OLRY01002886.1_pt1 | contig 10467 bp, 10 predicted proteins | sample 1672541 | NCBI WGS metagenome assembly OLRY01 (sample SAMEA3136697, study PRJEB25190) | human gut metagenome | biome: human gut; feature: human-associated habitat; material: faeces | place: Austria | collected 2013
TGAGATCTGTCAACAAAAAACTCCACAACAACTTGACACCGTCCCTGGATCAGGCGTCCGTTGACACGGTACCAGATCGGCATTCCTTCCGAAAGATGGATGTCCGAAGCCTTTTTTTCTCTTGCCTCACGGATGATCGTATCTATTTTTTCCTGACTGCTTCCAAGTTGTGACATTTCTTCTTCCCTCCGTCTTCCCCGTTCTGCCAAAAAGCAGAATTGCTTTATTCGTAACTGATCTTGAGCAGTTCTTCCGGCGTTGTCTTTCCTTCCTTCACAAGAATCAGTCCACTTTCCTTCAGCGTCCGCATATGCTGCACTTCTCTTGCATATCGGTTGATCTCCTCGATCGTTGTATGATTGATGATCATCCTCCGGATATCATTGTTGATCGCAAGGATTTCATGAACTGCGATCCGACCTTTATATCCGGTGTTATTACACTTGGTACATCCGGTTCCCCTTGTAACCACACGCACATCCTCTCCAAGGAAAAGACGTTCCTGTTCGGTTGTCTCCATCTGTCTTGCACAGTGCGGACACACCTTTCTAACCAGTCTCTGCGCCACAAGTCCGACAAGAGAATTGGCAACCAGATATGTCTCCACGCCCATCTCTTCCAGACGGACAATACTGGATACCGCATCATTGGTATGAAGGGTACTTAAAACCATATGTCCTGTGATCGCAGCCCGGACCGATGTTCCGGCAGTCTCACCGTCACGAGTCTCCCCGACCATGATGATATCCGGATCCTGACGCATCAGGGCACGCAGTCCCACATCAAAGGTCAGACCGGCAACCGGATTAACCTGCGTCTGGTTGATATCCGGCAGGTTCTTTTCCACCGGATCCTCAATCGTGGAAATATTGACATGTCTTCCGGACAGATAATCCAGCACCATATAAAGTGTCGTTGATTTTCCACTTCCGGTCGGTCCCGTAATATAAATAATTCCATTCGGATAATTCAGCATCGGCAAAAACTGATTATAACTGAAATCATCCATTCCAAAATGATCCGCATGCTCCAGATGTCCGGTCGCTGCCATGATACGAAGAACCGCTTTTTCCCCAAACACTGTCGGCAAAACGGAAACACGGATATTGACAAAACTGTCATTGATCTTGACACGGAAATGTCCGTCCTGTGGGATTCTCTTCTCTGCGATATCCAGATTGGACAGGATCTTGATACGGGCGATCAATGGTGCATGGATATTTCTCTGGATCGTAACATATTCCATGATCACACCATCGATACGCATACGGACTTTTGTCTCTTTTTCAAATGGCTCAATATGAATATCACTCGCCTCGGTTTTGATCGCACGCTCGATCAGCGAGTTTAAAAGCCGGATGATCGGTGCCTCATCATCGGAATCATCCAGGTCTTCGATCTCCAGTTCCTCCGTTGTCACAAATCCCACATTCGCCTGCTCTGCCGCATTCCGCGCATTGACTTCCGCATAATAGTAGGAAATCGCCTTGCGCAGCGGTACTTCCTCACTTAAATAGATCTCCAGCTGACATCCAGTCTGCTGCTTGACTTCTTCCAGTGCGAAATAATTTAGTGGATCATTAGTGACAAGTCCCAGTACTTTTCCTTTCAGACTGACCGGAAGGAAAAGATTTTTTTCCGCAAGCTCTCTCGAAATCATCCCTACTGCCTGCAGATCGACCTGGATCTGTGATACTTCTACAATTTCCAAGTTCAGTCTGTTCGCCAGTGCTTCAAGTACCTGATTTTCCGTGACAAATCCCAGTTCCATCAGAATCTGTCCAACTCGCATCTCTCTATGTTCTTTCTGATAGGCAAGTGCCTGTGACATCTGCTCTCCGGTCACATAACCCTTTTCTTCCAGGATTTCTCCGATTCTCAGATTCTTTTTCACGTTCGCTTACTCTCCTTTAGTATTACTAAGTTCTCCACAGGTGTATACAGCCAGTACACAATTACAATTCATCTGCTCTGTCTTCTGCAGGCTGCTGTCCACATAAGTGCCAGACTGCATATCAAAAGAACGCACCTGGATTCCCGGATAGTTCTTCGCAATATCATCCAGAAGTTCCCGGATCTGCACTTCCTGTCCCTGCAGGGTGATCGTAACCGTCGTCGTATTCACATACTGAACATACGGAAGTGTACTCTGCGACTCTTCTGCAGAAGAATCTTCTGCAGAATCATCTGAAGCTTCAGAAAGCTGATATGCCGCCGGAACACCTGCCACCGGATCTTCAATATTCAAATACACCGGAAACAGATCATGTTTCAGTGCAAGCCCTGTAATCAGGGAATCGACCTCCCGGTTTTCCATCAGGTCATAAAAACCTTCCTGTGCTTTTTTCAGATTTTCTTTCTGCGTCACGATTTTCTTCTCTGTCGACGCCTTACTGCTGATCGTATACTGCATTTCCTGCTTCTCGATCGTCAGATCGTCTTTTTTTGCTACCAGATCCTGATGTTTTTCCATTCCCGGAAAGATCAGAAAACGCGCCATGAAAAAGAGGATCAATACACATGCAAGCACCTTTAAAAGTACCACGTCACCTGGTTTTAATTCCATATCGATTTTCACTGATCCTCACCTCCTGTCTCTGCTCCCTTTAACACACAGGAAAGCATCAGCGAATATTCTCCGTCATCGTAAGAATATCCACTGTAATTTACCGTTGAAAACAGCCCTGTCTCGGAAAGTTTTCTTACATACGCCGGAATATCAATAACCGCCGAGCTGACCGCATTAAACGTAAGCTCTCCCGTCTCGGAATCCATCGTCTTAATCTGGACTGTCATGGCACTTCCGCCCACATCCACGATCTTCGCGATCATCTCCGCATCCAGATTCGGATAGGTTGCCAGATTGGATTTCATCTGTTCGACCTGATTCTGTGTGAAATCCAGCCGGTCGCTCTCTTCCCGGACCGCATTTGCTTCCTGATATTCGCTCTGAATCTGTGGATCGTTGATCCAGTCTTCAATTTTCTCGATGTTGTGAGATTCTGCATAATTCCAGATCGTCACTGCAATCACTGCCACAAGGCATATACCAAACGTAATCGCCGGAAACATCAGATGCTTTGCAAGACTTTCTTTTTTCAGGACACCATCCGTGCCCTCTTCTTTCCAGACTTTGTTTAAATTGATCTCTTTTTGCCTGGTACTGACCATGGCACCAATGCAGATCAGCCAGTCATCCACTTTTTCTGAAGGGTCAAAATCAAATTCTGCCTCCAACGGCTCTACTTCCAGATTCATCGCATGGATTCCGTCCTCACTGACTTCAAAATCATCCGTACTGCATCCGGCGTAAAATACTTTTGTGAGCGGCACATCAGATTTTGTGGTGGAATAGAACTGCAGAATACCGGAAATATTCCGCACGATCTCCGTACCAAAATCCAGAGTTCCTCTCTCACTGAAGATACGGCTTCTCGTAGAATACATATACTGACCTTCCCGGAACAGAATGCTCGTCACACTTCCTTCTTCAAACAGGAGAATGATCTCAGTATCATTCTGGTAGGATTGCAACTGTCCCAATGTATTCAGATAACACTCCATCGGAACAGAAATCCACTGAGCCGAAATCCCGACCGCTTTTGTCAGCTCACGGATCTTTTTCAGGACATCCTCTTCCGCGCCTCCGCAGCACAGACAGATTCCTTTCTTTCTGTCTGCTTTGATCACCGCATAATCCTGTACCCAGTCACTGCCATTTTCCGCCATGACATTCTCCGCCAGCCTGGTAAGCTGTTTTCCCCTGGCATAAGGGATCTGCGTTACTCTGGCAGATGAGTAGGATGCCGGAAGCACCAGTCTCACCTGGGATGGGTTGTGTTTCTTTTTATATTTATCCAATGCCTCTTTCCACTGTTCAAAAGGATCCCCAAATACATCGATCGGTATCCGTTCTACCTTCTGGATCTTTGGTGATTTGCCTGCCTTTCCTTCAGCAGCAAGAATACATTCATCCTGCAAAACGATGACGGTATCGCTCATCTTGTTCCTCCTTTGTATCTAAACTCCGCTTCCTGTAATCACCTGCTATGCATTCTCAATTGCTGCATAAGACTGATAGATTGGAAGCATGACTGCAATCATAATAAATCCGACGATCAGCGCCATGAAAATGATCAGGATCGGTTCCAGTAATGTAACCATTTGCTTTGTCGCCTGCTCTGCCTCTTCTTCCATGGACACGGCAATTGAATCCAGCATCACATCCAGCCGTCCACTTTCCTCACCGACCAGGATCGTACTGGCAAGTTTTTTCATCAGTCCATCTACCTGCCTGAGTGCCCGTGAAAGCGGCACACCACTCCGGACCTCGGTCACAACTTCTTCAAACTGTTCCTCGATATAGACATTGCCGATCGTTTTCCCGGCAACACTGATCGCAAGTGCAATCGGCATACCACTGGAATACAGACTGCTTAAAGTACGGGCAAAACGTGCCGTATAGACAACTTTGAAAAGTTTTCCAAATATTGGAAGATGAACCTTCCGGTAATCGATCTGGTGTCGGACTGCCGGGATTCCCATAATAATCCGGACCAGTGCATAAACAATCACTACGATCAGGATCGCAAGATACCATTTCTTTGTCAGAAAATCCGAAGCTGCGATCAGAACGGTCGTCACCCACGGAAGGCTGTCCATCTGATCAAACAAAGACTGGAACTGTGGCAGAATAAAGGTAACGATCAAAATTGCAATCGCCACACACAGCACCAGAAGAATGCAAGGATAAGTCATTGCAGAACGGACCTGCTGTGTCAGCTTATAATCTTTCTCATACTGCACGGCAAGACGGTCTGTTACCTGATCAAGATTTCCGCTTCCCTCTCCTGACCGGAGCATTCCGATCATCAGATCCGGAAAACATTTCTTTGACTCCATCGCTTCAGAAAGTGGAATACCTTTTCTTAGATCCAGAAGTACATCTTTGTAGATCTCCTTTTCTTTTGGATCCAGACCTTCCTGATCCGAAAGAATATCCATAGCACGCACAAGGCTGACACCAGATGCCAGAAGCGTAGAAAGCTCCCGGCAAAATGCTGCCAGCTGTTTTGCCTTTAATTTCTTATATTCTTTTCCTTTTGTCAGGTTCTTCGATTTTACCAGAAACAGTTCCTGTTCCCGAAGCTGTTGGATCAGTGCCGCCTCTGAAGTCGCCTCTGTCGTTCCTCTGTAGGTTTTTCCGCCCATGTCTTTTGCGACATATCGAAATTTTGCCATCCTCCATAAATCCTCTCTTCTATCTAAACATCAAACCCTGTCATTTTCACATGATGGATCTTCCATTTCACTTCTTTGCAGTTCCTTTACAGAAAATGCAGATACCACGCTGCAATCTGATTGCCCCAGAAAACGGCTGCTGCAAGTCCCAGTGCAAGAAATGGTCCAAATGCAAACTGGTCTTTCTTCTCAAGCTTCTTTCCGGCAAGCATCACCGCCGCGTAACCGCCTCCGGTTACAATTCCGATAAACATCGCACACACGATAGATGCCGTACCAAGAAGCAGTCCGCTTGCTGCCATCAGTTTGATATCTCCGCCTCCGAATGCTCCCGGGATCACAAGTGCCAGGATCAGCATCGGTACGGAAATGATCAGAGCACCGATCAATCTTGTCACAATTCCCCGCTCCGGATAAAGCAGGAAATCAAAAACTGTAAGTATCAAAATCATAATATGAAATCTATCATAAATCATCTGTGTATCACAGTCAATCAGGGCTACCACAAGTAATATTCCTAAATATGCAAAAATCACTGCGCCTCTTGGCGATATTACGCCTGATCTGCCACAGCCATATCTGGTCACGCAGCCGATAAAAGCTGCTCCACCTGCAAGTTCTGTCCAAAAACACCTTAAGGGGATCCGCTCCCCACATCCTCTGCACTTTCCGCCCAGACACAAAAAGCTCACACACGGGATCAGTTCCCATACAGTCAGTTCTCTGCCACAGCTTGTACAGTGGCTTCTCCCGCGTACTACATTTTCCCCACGGGGTAACCGGTCGATCACGACCGTTAAAAAGCTAAAGATACAGGCTCCAAAAAAGAACCGTATCGTCCATAAAATTCCTTCTAAAACTACTAACATCTCAATCTCCGGTATCGATCATGGTTTCCTCATGATACACCTTATATGGTGAAGGATCGTCTGCCTGATACCAGACAGTATATTCCCCTTCTTGATAAAGAAACCGAAGGACCTGATAACCGGTCTCATCGGTCTGTAATACCCAGAATTCTCCGGGTGCTTTACTGAGTTTAATGATTTCATCATATAAACCGTCGGCGACGCCTCCCTTATGGGAAACGTCACCGAATGGTCCATTACTGCCGTACGCCTTAGTCCCGATTACCTGGAATGCTACCCGCACCGATTTTGCATTTCCCAAAGCCACCTGGGAGTCTGCCCGGTAAATCAACCGGAGCACCCCAGGTATAATGAGGACGATCGTAAGCAGAAGAATAAGTAAAACGTTAAGTGCCGACCTTATCCAACGGTATTTAGTTTTGGGTGGTTGGGCTTTGTTGGGGGTTGGCATGAGTATTTACCTTTCTAGTCTAATTTAAACATTATTTACTTGAAGGTTTACTTGAAGGAACTCCATCTACTACATGGTAGTCTCCATCAGAATTTCCATTTGCTTTATTATTTGCTGGGTCGTATGTACATGTTTTGCTGTTATCTGTATATACCAATGTCTTAATCTTTCCATTTTCTGCTGTAACAGATGTAACAGTTCCTTTTACTTCTGAGAGTCCTTTAATCTTTTCTGCTGTAAAATCACCCGTACCCAATGTAGTAATAGTAGTTCCATCTGTTACTTTTGCATATTCTTCATCTAATAAAGTCTGTGCAGCCATTACAGCCTGACGAGTTTCGGCAATAACAGATTTTTTCTTTGCTCGATCAATATATCCAGTCAGTGCCGGGATCAGCAGAGCTGCCAGGATTGCAAGAATTACCAGTACAACAATAAGTTCTACCAGTGTGAAACCTTTTTTCTTGTTTTCTTTTAATTTCTTAAACATGTTTCTTCACTCCTCTTAAATTCTCTTTGGTTATCTATACAAACGCTTCGGTGCATGCGTTCATATCATATAAATATAAACTTTCTCAATCTGAACCTGTCTCCGCCTTCGCCGTAATCTCCTCACAGCAAAGCACACTGTGCTTAAACTCCAGGATCTCTGAATCCGTAGCAACAAGTTTCGTCAGCTCTTTGTCACTGTACAGATTCACGGTCGCACTGATCCAGTCTACCTGCTTACCACTTTTGGTTCCTTCTGGAAAAGAATAAATCACTTCCAGATAATTGTTCATATAAAACCCTTTTCCAAATACCGTGGCAACTGCACGTGCCACCGGAACTCCATCTTTCAGATAGATATAACTGTTCTCTGAGCTATTGCGGAAATAATATCTGGTCAGTAACTGCCCACTGTCCACAGCCGACGCCTGACCGGTTCGATTGTTTTGAATATATAGGTCAGTATCCTCGCATCCGTTTGTAGAAACAAGGACGACATAACCCTCTTCATTTATAAATTCTACCGTATTTCCACGCAAATTTCCAGTACTTTCCGTAATGTTTTCTGTAATGTTTTCGCTTTTTTCTGCTGAAACTGCCGGAATATCATAGATTTTCACATACCCACTCGCATTTTGGGTAATTGTTCTCAACTCCGTCATTGCGGTATCCAGTATAGACTGTGCATACTGCGTCCTCTGCACCCGGACAAAAATGCGGGATGCCGCACTTAAAGCGGATGCTGCCATCGCCAGCATAATACTGATCAGAAGCAGACATACCATAGTCTCAACCAGCGTCGTTCCTTCTTTTTTTTGAAGCAGGCTTCTCAGTCGTTTCATGATCAGTCTCCTCCTTCGGTATCTGTCTGTCCGGACTCTGATGAAGCTGCCACCGGTCCATAAAGATAAAAGGTTGTATTCTGCTGCCGCTTCTCGGCATCTGTATAGGTGATCTGTTTGCTATCCAGAGTTGCATCTACGGAAAATACTACATTTCCAATCTGTGTCAGGCCAGAATCCGCCGCACGGAACCAGATCGTCTTCTGGCTTCCCGTTACCGTTTCTTTCGAAGACTGCAGTTCCTCAAGGACAGCCGCATTGTCTGCACGGATTTCTTTATTCTTTTTTAATACCGAATTGCTGTAGGAAATGGCTCCCTCCAGCACTCCGAACATGATCAGGAAAATGAACATACTCGCCATGACTTCTACCAGGGTTTCTCCGGCTTTCGCTTTTATTCTTTTAATTCTGTGCATCGCCATCGCCTCCTGTTATCGTAATCTCTCCCGTGTCTTCCACAAATTTCCGTGAAAGCGGTTCATCGGTCTGGTATGTATATTCGATTTTGCCACCATCTGAAAAATCACACTTATTTCCGACCGTACTTCCGACCCTCCAGACGCCCCCTCCGGTCTCAACTGGTACCCATATGATATTCTGTCCCTTATAGGTAAACTTCACATCATAAGTCTCTTCTCTTGTATATTCTGCGGTATAAGTATAAGATGCATCTTCATAATAAGCTGTCACTCCGACCATCAGCACATACTGTCTGACAACTGTATTCTGCCGTGCCTCGATCTCTGCCGTATAATCGGTTGCCGTACTGACATCAAGTTCTCCATTTTTCAGATCCCCTGCTGAACTTCCAACTTTCTCTTTCGCAAGGGAAATGCAGAGATTTCCATACCCTTCACCAATCTGTCCCGCTGACAGATCATCCGTACTTGTTCCATCTGTAACAAATTTGTATTTCGTCGCCTCTGCACTGGACGCTGTTTCATCGTTATAGATCGCGTACTGGGAATTTTCCAAAAAGCTGTTTGCAAAGGTATAGAAATTCGTACCCGATGAGGTATTTCCGGCTTTTAGTTCTTTGTCAAGTACTTTTGCGTAGCTCTTTGCCAACTGGTAGCAGCGTTCCTCCTTCAGGCGCATATTCGACTGCGCCGTCATGAGTCCCGCCGTATACAGGATGGCAGCCGCAAAAGCGATAAAGAACGCGGATACACAAAGCACCACTGCCATGGATACACCTTTTTTTTCATTTGCTTTCAGCTGCTGCCAGCCTGTATGTTTCATAGCTTCCTCCATATTTACCGACTCCATTTGATCTCAGTTTCCTTTGATGCCACATAAGCATCACTTCCGTTGCCACTTCCAGCGTCTTCTGCTTTTACATTTGCAAGTACATCTGCTTTAAACACTGCCGTTTCTGTCACGATAAAATTACCATGTTCCACAGAAACTTCATTCGTATCTTTCACAGATTCCAGATCCGGAAGTTTCAAAGCGTAACGGAAGCCGCCTTTTCCGTCTGGCTCGGCGATAATCACCGGTTTCAGCGTAATCATGTAATAATTATAAGCTCCACTGTCTGAAACATAATTTGACCCAATCGTCACATTGTATACTTCCGGTTCAAAAGTATGGATTTTTTCCTCATCTGGTACACCTTCCTGTAAATCATCTTCTTTTTCTTTCACAGTCTCCCAGATCCATTTCCATTCTTCCTCAGAAGTCTCTGTCTTCTCTTTCACCTTGCGGTATACATACTGCTGAAGTTCTACTTTCTTCTGTTCTTCTCCATCCACCGTTTCTGTCGTTTCGATAACCCGGAGTTTTCCTTCCAGCTTATTATCCTGTCCGGCTTCTGTCTCTGTCAGTTTTCCTTTCAGATTGATCGAATAGACTTCTGCACAGTCGATACTGCTCCATTTCAGCACCGTACGCTCTGCATTCCACTGTTCTTCATGGGAAGGCACTTCAGGCGTATCGGTTACTTTTACCTTCTCTTCTTCTTCCACGGTATCTGCTTCTACTTCCGGTGCTGTCAGTTTTGCATACGGAAGCTGTACCGTTCCGACTTTCACCCACCGTGAGCTGACACTGCTGTTACCGGAAGAAATTCTGGTGTAGTACGCGATCCATTTACCGGCATAGCGAATTGAGAAATTATTCATAAAGTGGTAATAATCCTGTGCATTTTCCATGTTCATCTGAACCGGAACAAAATTATCCTCATAAGTCTGCGGATAAATCTTTATCATACGATTCCCCGGATTCTCTACGGTAGAAGCTTCTGCATCCTCCTTGGAATTATAAACATAGGCTTTCAGAAGGTATGCGCTTCCTCCAGGTGGAATGCTTTCTTTCGATGCGGCAATGTTGATTCTCAGACCTTCTGCCGTTCCGTTTTTAAAATCTTCCGCATCTACCGGCTTCTCCTTATCATGTGTCCAGCTGACTTTCCATCCATCCAGTACCGGAGCTGCAAGTCTGCTCGGAATTTCCAGTTCATAGGTCACACCCGGAGCACTGTCTACATAGACATTCTTATCACTCGTTTTGGCTACCAGATAGACAACGATTCGTTTGCCCGCATAAGCTTCCAGATTGATCGTCTTTGAATAGC
>OLRY01002895.1_pt1 | contig 10438 bp, 4 predicted proteins | sample 1672541 | NCBI WGS metagenome assembly OLRY01 (sample SAMEA3136697, study PRJEB25190) | human gut metagenome | biome: human gut; feature: human-associated habitat; material: faeces | place: Austria | collected 2013
CTTTTGGAGAGCCTTCACCCAAGCGGTCATCGCTGATATGGAAATTGACAGCGTTACTTTTATCTGGTACTGATACCGACCTTTCTTGTGCTGATTGCCTTTCTGATGCAGGCTGTTTTTCCTCTGACGAAGGTGTAAGCGGCTCCCAATCTCCGGTAAGCACCTGCGACAGCATTTCCTCTGTCTGTCGGTCTGCTTCACCATTCTCCAGACGCTCACGGGCAGACTGCGTATCTATACTGTCCAGTTCATCTTCTGTCTGTTTTGTAACAACATTCTGTTCCTTTTCGTCAGAAAACTCCGCTTCTGCTTCCCTGCCACTTTCTGCAAGCTCATTCCCCCAATCCATTGCTTCCTGCAAAGTCGAAAATGTCTCCAATGCCGGACGGGTGGTGTCTGCCGTATCATAAATAGCATATCCGTCCACTTCCTTATCAATCCAAAGGAATATTCCCTCTGATAAGGTTGCACTCCACTGTGTCGGATTGCCATATTCATCATCTGCATCATGTACCACATGCCATGATAATTTCTGCGATTCCTCTTGTGAAAATTCTTGTTGTAGCTCAGTTTCATCCGGCTCTGCGATACCATCCGTCCCTTCAAACCTTGAAAACACCTCTGCTTCGTGTCGGTCAATATCTTCCTCTGCAATGGCATTGATATAATCGTCCTCTACCTCGCTACGCTCCGGCTTATGGTCGTATTCAAAGGATTTCCCATTGACCTGTGCATAATAAAAACTGCTGTCCTCAATGTCATTTCCAAGCAGATATTTCTCTTTTTCACTGCCCCACTCATCAACCAGAACACACTCATATCCATCAATCGTGATCTTTTGCTGTGCTTCCTTTTCTTTTTCCCGAATCACATTGATATATCTTCTCGCCTGATTGGTAAATCCGTCCAGCACTGCCGGATGTGAGCTTAGAATCAGATCGTTGTTCTCCCACTCATTTTCCGCAACAATGCCTTTTGCCCATTCCTTATTGTTCTGCGAAAACCGCCCATCATAATCAAAATGCGTGACGGTATTTGCAAGAACAAATTCCACACAGTCAATGCCATATTTATCTATGATTTCATCTGCGGTATTCCTCGGAAGCACAAAACCATTGAATTTCTCGGCAATCAAGGCTTCGATGTCCTTCTTACATTCAAGTCGCTGTCCATGCTCCAGACGGGAAAGCTCTCGCTGTCTTGCTTTCTCTGCCTGTTCTTCCTTGTATGCCTTGTAGTTTTCTTTCCCCTGTGGAGATAAATATTTATCCTCATGGATCAGCTCACGTAGCCTTTTCTCGACTACATTCCAGTTCAGAAGCACTTTTGCATACGGATTTCCATAGCTGCCCTTCTCCAGACGGATACCTTTTCCATCATGTTCATTATGGGAATCATCGTTGCCTGGAAGTCCACCGGAACCGCCGCCAATACCATATTCATTTTTCAGAAAGGCAACTGTTTCCTTCTGGTCATGTCCTTCCATGAAATACTCATAAATGCGGAAAGCTCCATGCTCATAGCCGCTTCCCCTGCCAAGTGCATAGTCAATTTCATCCTGTGTGATAAAATCTTCCTGTGCTACCTCCACCGCATCCGGCAATGGAAATTCCAGTCTCTCCCTGTCAAGGTCTGCTATCTCCGATAACAGATATTCCGGTGATTTCACATGCCGCCATTTTAATTCGGCTTCACCCGATGCAAGTCGCTCTGCCGCATCCTCCAAGACATTTTTAAGCTGTTCCCTGCCCTCATGGGTGGAAAGAAGCTCCATGAGTTTTGCTTCACTTTCCGGATAATTTCCTGCTTTTAAGTCAAGCTCCTCCGGCATTTCATCCATTCCATCTCGCAGGAAGAAATAGATCTGATTGGCAACACGATTTCTCTCCTGTGTATCTACAAGAAATGCTTCACTGGCACTCATATAAGTACCATTTTCGATCATGGAACGGATATGGCTCTCCACATCTTCCCAATCCATCGTGACAATCGGTGTTTCCCTTGCCTGTGTTCCATAGCCGACACTCATACCATGCTCATCGAACCACACTGATACTGGATTTCCATTGATTTCAAAACCTTTTCCGGTCTGTCCGTACTCATTTTTCAGAAAATCCACCATCTGCTCGGCATTTCTGCCCTCTGTGTACTTTGCAAAGATACGCTTTCTGCTGTGTTGTTTTCCTCCACCACTGCGAAGAATGGTTTCAAGCTCATTCTGTGGCAAAGAAAAAGCAGCGGGCATGGTATATTTCATACTTGCTTCCGCTGCTGCGACTGTTCCGACCTGCTCCTCAAAAGAAGGAAACAGGCTGAGTTGTGTAAAGGTGGGTTCCGCTGCGTCTCCCCGGAGAAGATCATCGGTATCTGTTACAGACTGTAAACCAGTTCTCCCAGAACCACTTCCTCTGCTCGGTTCCGAATGCTGTTCATCTTCGCTACCCAAAGCATCTGATCGGCTTCCTTGAGCTGTTCTGTCACTCCCTCGGTTGCCGCCATCTGGCTTGTCAGCTTCTCCATTCTCTCCTCTGCCTGCTTCTGGATTGTCAGTAGGTGTTCTTTCAATGTCCCTTTCAGAAGAAACGCTGAGTACACGCCCCTGTGGTTCTCCCTCAGATAAGTCTCCCTCATCATTCCGTACTTCGTTACGGTTCCCTCCGGCTGACTGTCCGCCTGTAATGTCGGGATCAGATAATCCCCATTCTTCTCGTATGTCAGATTCATTGCTATTGCCCCTTTCTACGCTGTTTTGATTGTTGTCAATATATTCCTCATGTCCGCTCTCGCTTTCACGCTTTAACGCATTGTAGTCTATTTCAGAAGTATTTGCAAGTCCTTTCTGCGTTAAATTTTCTGTTTGTTCCTGTTCGTGGCTCCTGTTATATGCCCTTATGGTTCTTCCAATCTCTAAAAGTACCGGTTTTGCAAGCTCATTGGCTGCATCTCCAAGTACTGCAAGGGTGTCCATGGAATTAAATTCATGGATAAAATCAAAAGCAAATTCCGAACCATACTCCTCCATGTCTGCTCCACAGGCAGATAAAAGTGTAAAAGAAATACTCTCCGATAAAGTTTCTCTTAAACGGATACCGACATTTTGCTCATCCAGTCCCTCTAAAAAACTGCCCTCGATCATGTACTGCAAATCCGGCAACAATTCCTCATAATAATCTGCCGCAATCCTCTCAGCTATCTCCATAAGTCTTTCTTCAAACAGCTTCTTATCATCTGTGGCACCATAGGTCTGCTCCAGACGCCTAATTACATCTTCCTTATGTTCCTCATGTAATTCCCAAAGTTCCGGATAGCGTCCGATTCTCCTTGCCGCATGGACATCCGACACATCAAATACATATTTCAGACGCTTGCCATGTGCTTCGTCCTCGTCCAAAAGTGCAATACCCTTTGCCCCTTTGTTTACCCAGCAATGCATCCGCTCATTCCACAGTTCTATGGAAGCACACGCTGTTGCGTCCGGTCTTTGTGCATAGATTAAAAGCTGTTCCCGGAATGGATATTTATATAATCTTGCTGCTGTGGTAAGGTATCTCATCCATTCCTCACGATTTTTGACAACCTCGGCTGCTGTCTCCTTTGCCAGAGCCGATATAAAATCATATTTTCTCACGCAAAAATCTCCTTTCATAAATATGACAAAAGACAGCCATACCATACTGCATGACTACCGTTCTCTCCTTATACTGATTATTCCATTTTGATAAAAAAAGGGCGTATAGGTTGTTTTCCCATACGCTCTGACGCTGTAACTGCTATTTAATTGTAATATTTAGTATTATATCAGTACTACTCAGCAAACTATAATCCTAATAAATTCCATACATTTCTAATAATTCCTGCTCTGACAATATAATTCCCGCATCTCTCAATAATTCCTTTCTACTTGCATACAATTTTCTTATGAGAAGCTCTGCATCTTTTCCATAATGGATTTGATTATGACAGGTACTACATAATGAAACTATATTTTCCTCAACGTCTAAAGAGCAATTAAATAACTCTGCGTATGCCAATGGAACCAAATGATGAGCTTCTGTATAAGGAATATTTTGATTTTTTCTAATAAAAGTAAAATGCTCATTATCAATCTCACATTTAAAATTTGCAAGAATCAGAGCATTTTCTGCAATTTTTCTACTCCTCTCAATTTTTTCCTGTATACTACTATATACATTCTTTTTTTGTGGAGTTCTCTTATAACAGACACTTCTTTTAGCAGAATCAAAACTAGCACATTCATTAAATTCCATCACACTTATCTCATCATCTTTATTTGCATCTTTTACTTCTGACTTTTTTACTCTCCTTATATCTACATGAAATGAATACTCCTCAGGCATACGAAAAATATATTTTGATATTAGAGATAAAGGAAATACCCATCTATATTTTCCTTCTTCTTCAATTTGATATGGTTTTTTGCATAACAAAAATACCCCATTAATAAACTGATAATTCTTATCGCCATCTTTCCAAAACACACGAACCCTAGTTTTTTCAAGAGAATCTGCATTAAAAAGCATCCTGTCAACTATAGATAGACTTTTCATATCTCGTTCTGTCGAATATGTCTGTTCTCCATTACAATACAATACCGTTCCATTTTTCCATTTATCAAAAATACCTTTGGAATAATCCAGTAAAACAACAACTACTCCATCTCTATATAAGAATTTATCAGTTATTGCCTTTACTCCCATTTCTTGCATAATTTGTTTGGCTGTCACATTGGTCTTTTGTCCACCATAATCAAATTCTTCATCTTCAAATGTTGAATCGTATTCTTCCCAAAATCTATCTATGGGTTCATCAGTCGCAAAGCCTCCATCATAATATTCATCCCATTTATCATAATCAATCATTGTCTATCCTCCTAAAGAAAAACCTGTCTTAATTATATCAAGCCAGATTTTTCTTTACAATAAACTTCCTAGTCAATGAAAAATTCTTTCTTTTTGGGGTTATACAGTTTTCCTATCCAACCTATAACAATCTGTATTTACCAGCGTTAAGCACACTTCAACTATACCATCATAATACTTTTTATTCCTTCTTTCCTTTTCTCGGTGGAAACTCCATCTTGAATTTATACTGCGAACCCTTGATTTCTTTTCCATCTTTGGTATAAGAAAAATCTTCAATGCTCTCTGGAATCAGGTACGCATCATAGTTCCCTTTTTTTCCTTTTAACCCTTTAACCAGTATCTTTTTCCCTGCCAGCAGGCTCTTTACCTGCGCATCGGAAAGCTGTACGCCTAATGCCCTGCTTACATTCATGCCGCATTTATTTTTACAGTAAGCTCCGAACTTGCCTTTTACCACGTCGCCGCCACACTTCGGACACGTTCCAAAGACTTCCTGCGTGTTTCCTGCACCAAACATATTTTTCTGTTCGTCACTGACACTGTGATAAGTCTTTACAAGGTCACTTACCATAGCCTTAATCCCCGCCATAAACTGCCCGGCAGACACTTCTCCTTTGGATACCTGTGTCAGCTCATTCTCCCAGTCTGCGGTCAGCTTCGGAGATTTCACAACATCCGGAAGCACTGTGATCAGCTTCATGCCATCCTCTGTCGGGATCATCTGTTTTTTCTCACGCTTCACAAAACCGTCCTTTACCAGCTTTTCAATAATGTCTGCTCTAGTGGCAGGTGTACCCAGTCCCTTACGCTCCACATCATCGTCCATATCTTCACTTCCAGCTCTCTCCATTGCAGATAAAAGGCTGTCCTCTGTAAAGTGTTTTGGTGGCTGTGTGAAATGCTCAGAAACTTTTGTCTGCTCCACCTCTATTGTCATGCCCTCGGTAAGTTCCGGCAGTTTCTTTGTATCATCGGAATCTTTCTTATCTTCCGTGGTCTTATAGGAACTTTTGAAAAAGTCCTCGAAATCCTTCCATCCATTTTTCCATATCTCTTTCCCAGAAACCTTGAAAACCATGCCATTACAGGTAAGTTCTGCTTTGGTACAATTGTAAATATGTTTCTCGGCAGTGGCGCAGAGCAGACGGTTGGCGCAAAGGGAAAGTATCTTCATTTCACTCTCCGGTATCGCCTTTAAGTCCTGCTTTACGATTTCCATTGTCGGGATAATGGCATGGTGGTCTGTTACTTTCTTGCTGTTCAAAACCTTTTTCACATCCGGGTTGAACATGATATTCTGCTCAAACAACAGGGAATTGAAAATCGCTTCGATCACATTTCTTGCTGTCCCCTCCATGTCATCGGAAAGATACTGGCTGTCTGTTCTCGGATATGTCACCATTTTTTTCTCATAAAGGCTCTGCGTATATTCCAAAGTCTGCTTTGCGGTAAAACCAAATAACCGGTTGGCATCCCTCTGTAACGTGGTAAGGTCATAGAGCTTCGGCGGTGTAATCCACTTTTCTTCCTTAACCACAGCGGTCACAATAGCCTGTCCGTTTGCACAGGCTTTTGCGATTTTTTCTGCTTCTGCTTTGTCATTGATATGCTCCGATACTGCATCAAGACCATTGCCCAGGATATGTGCCACATAGTAGGCTTCCTTTTTAAAATCCATAATCTTTGCTTCACGGTCTACCAGCATGGCAAGGGTGGGTGTCTGCACCCTCCCCACCTTCAATGCCTTGCCGCCATATAACACCGTAAAGAGCCTTGTTCCGTTGATACCGACAAGCCAGTCTGCTTCCTGCCTGCACAGTGCGGATTCATACAGATGGTCATATTCACTTCCCGGTCTGAGATTGGAAAAGCCCTCCTTGATGGCACTTTCCTCCATAGAAGAAATCCATAAACGCTGCATCGGCTTGTCACAGCCTGCCATGTTATAGGTCAGGCGGAAAATCAGTTCCCCCTCTCGTCCGGCATCAGTGGCACACACTACGGAGTCCACCCTGTTATCGTGCATGAGCTGATACAGCACCTTATACTGCGCTTTTGTATCACTCTTAACCTCATGCTGCCATGTAGCCGGGATGATCGGAAGGCTCTCGTATGTCCATTTCTGTAAGGCTTCATCATAACTTTCCGGCTGTGCAAGTTCAATCAGATGTCCCACACACCATGACACGATATAATCATTGCCCTCCATGTATCCGTCCTTACGTTCTGTTGCGCCAAGCACACCTGCAATGCTCTGTGCCACACTCGGCTTTTCTGCGATCACTAACTGCATCTTTTATTCCTCCTCATTCTCTGTATCTGTTTCCTCAGCATCCGTGTTTTTCATAAATTCTTCGTCCGGATCAGCTTCTTCCCCGTCCTCATCGTCGTAATCTTCTTCGTAATCGTCCTCCAGCTCATCCTCATCATCGTCAATGAAGTTTTCCTTTTTCTTCTTTGCCTTTATGACATAAACCACGCCGATTACGGCTGCCGCAGCAATCCCCATGATAAGATAGGAAAAGCCGGAACCATCCTGTTTCTGTTCTGTGGTTTCCGGCTCACTGCCTTCCTCGGTACTATCCTCGGTATTTTCTTCCACCGTTTCCGCATCCTGCTTCTTATTTCCCGTGGCATCGGTATTGTTGTTGTCAAGAGCTGCATCCTTGATTGGGATTGCCGACTCCAGTGCGGCAGAATTTTTCGGAAGTGTCTCACTGTTATCGGATGTGGTGTTAAGCAGGTCATTTTCGCTCACTTCTGTAAGGAAATATACCTTTTCCTCGTCACCGTCCCTGTCGATCACAAGATAGAACACCTTCTCCGAAGCAGTCTGGATCGTGTAAAATTCCTTGCCCTGCTCCGACGTACTGCTTTCACTGTTTTTTTCTGTACTGCCTGTGGTGTCTCCCGTACCCGGAGACTGTTTCGTGGATGAAGTGCCTGTTCCTGTTCCGTTTCCTGTCTCGGAAATGGTATTCCCATTGCTGTCTGTTTTGGTATGCTCCGTAACCTGTGCGGTTGCGGAACTAGGCTGTGTTGCAGACGCATCCACAGGGAGCTGTTCCGCCGGATCTTTCTCATTGCTGTCTTTCGTCTCCGGATCGGTGTAATAAGGATTGGCGGTTTTATAAATCTCCGATATATTTCCTGCATTGTCCATAGCGGAAATTGTAAAATACTGATACCCGGCATCGAACTGTTGCAGTCGGATATTCAAGGCTCCATTCGTATGGTCGGTAAACTCATAACCATTGACATAGATTGCCTTGATGCCGGAATCCGTATCATATGCCTGAATACTCAAAAGACCGTCACTGACTGCCGCATTCAAGGTAGGCTTCGTGAAATCAAAGCACTTGATATAACGGTTTTTCTCATAGGTCTTTCCCTTCTGGTCAGTGACCTGCACATAAATGGTGCTGTTTTCAGAAATCTCTATATACATATCCTCAGTAATGTCCGTCCAGCTACCATTCTGTCCGACTTTTGCCTTTACTGTCTGAATGGTGAAGTTGCCCGATACTATGGTATCTTCTACTTTGACTATTACTTTTGCAGTATCGTTATGCCACCCAGAAGGTGTGTTGATTGTGATTTTTACGCTCGGATTGATATAGGCACATTCCTTGTAATCCTTTGCACACACCTCACAATCTTCATCTACTGCATACTGACTGCATTTTTCCTTGCAGGTGCATTTTGCGGCAGGCTGTGTCTCCTCGGTTGTGCCTTCTGTGGAATTTTCTGTTGTATTCTCCGTGGACTGCTCTGTATGATTTTCTCCACTACCGGAACTGTCCTTATTATCATTGCCGGACGCTGTACTTTCTGCACTGCTTTCCTCTGCCGCACTCTCTGTTTTCTGCTCTGCGGTATCCTCCGCATGAACTTCTATCGTGTTTGTCCTGTTGGCAAAAAATGCCCCCATCGGCATACAAAAAAGTATTGCCGACAGTATAAGGGACACCACTGCCCTAGCCGATAATCTCCTGTTTTTCATTGGTCGAAACCTCCTTTTCCTGTTCCCGTTTCTTTAATAAATTTCTGACTTCATCCTCACTGAGCTTGTTTAACATCTGCAAACGCTCCGATGAGATTTTATATTTTCGTATGATTTTCATGGTTTCGGCATCCTCCGCCATCTGTTTCTGCTCTGCAAGGTCTTTTTCCTTCTCCTGCAACTGTGCGATCTGTTCCCTGACCTTTTTAAGCTGTGTATTGATTCTTTCTACTGACAACCTGTGTTTCCTCCCTCCGTTAATTTAATCTTCCAAAGCCGTAAAAATGGCTCTGCCAGTAAGATGTATTGATGGATGTGTATTGGATTGGATCACCACAATGCACCATCGTACCATTTCCACAATAAATGCCAACGTGTGTAACCGGACGCCCTGCGTTGTATGTCCCGGTAAAAAAGATAATATCCCCTGCTTTCGCATCTGCCGCTGACACCGGAGTACACTGGTCATAAATTCCCTGTGCCGTGGTTCGTGGCAGGTCATGCACTCCGCTGTTAGAAAATACCCAGCAGACGAACGCTGAACAGTCAAAACTTGACGGCGGTGTGCCTCCAAAGGTGTATGGCATACCGAGGTATCTGTTTGCTTCTGTCATGAGTGCCTGTACGGTTGCATCGTCATAGGAATCCGGTGGTATGACATTGCCTGTTCCTCCTCCGGTTCCGCCCGGTGTCTCCCCGTAAATCGTCTGTGTGCCTGCTTCAAAATAAAATAACGGGTTATAATACTCCCCGTTATACAGACATTCGATATGAAGGTGGCTTCCGGTGCTGCTTCCCGTATTTCCGCTTTTGCCTATATCGTCACCTTTTTTTACGCTCTGCCCTGCGGACACATTTAAGCTGTCCATGTGGGCATATTTTGTGGTATATCCCTTACTGTCCGTGATTACCACATAATTTCCATAATAGGAATCGTAAGCCGCTTCTATAACCGTTCCGTCATGTGCTGCATGAACCATTGTTCCTGTCGGCACCGCAATATCCACGCCCCTGTGAAGCTCCTCTGCTCCGGTGTTCGGATTTTTCCGGTAGCCATAATAACTGCTGATATAGTAATACCAGTAATAATCAACCGGAGAAGCAAAGACCTGTAAGCCGCCCTTTGTCTCCGTATAGGCTCCAAAAATTTCCGTCTGTTCGCTGTCCATGCGTCCGGCTACAATGCTCTCAAGCGGTGTGACCGTAAGTGTGACACGAAGAATTGTTACGGTATATTCTTCTTCCTCCTCGTACTCATATTCCTCGGTATGGGTAGTCCCGTCCGGATTTGTTACTATTCTGGTTCCGGTCTTTGTGACTGTCCTTGTCCGTGTTTCCTCTACTTCCTCGGTAGTGAGTGAATACATGGCATCAAATAATTCCTGAATCTCACTCTCCATTCCTGCGGCAGTAAATTCCGTATGGACTGCGGAAAGATAACTGGTCAGTGTGTACGGATCATGCCCGATTGCACCAAGGTTATAATCGTATTCATCGTATCCCGGATAATCAGTTTCAATCCGGTCAATCTTGTTTTGCAGCTCCATTTCCT
>OLRY01002898.1_pt1 | contig 10422 bp, 11 predicted proteins | sample 1672541 | NCBI WGS metagenome assembly OLRY01 (sample SAMEA3136697, study PRJEB25190) | human gut metagenome | biome: human gut; feature: human-associated habitat; material: faeces | place: Austria | collected 2013
GGCCCATCACGGTCAGAAACAGCTCACGGGAGATGTTTGTCGTCGGCAAAACGGCCTCCGGCAGTTCGTCAATCGGGCTGGTCTGGCTCCTGTGACGCAGCCATTGCGTGCGGCGGTAATCCTTGCAGGTATTGACGGCAATGCGCATCAGCCACGTCTTGGGCGAAGCGTTTTCCCGCCCCTCAAACTGGCTTATGGCCTTCCACGCCTTCATAAACGTATCCTGCATGGCGTCCTCCGCGAGTGTGCGATCGGAAAGCAGGACGAAGCACGTGCGCAGCACATCGTCGCTGTAACGGCTGATCCACTCTCTCAGCCGATTTTCACTTGGTACCGAAGCGAATTCCATCTTTTGTTGCCTCCTTTCACTCCATTAGACGGATGGAAGCTCGAAAAATGTAACAGAAACAGAAAAAATATAAATCTCCTCCCCGACATTCCATCGGAGAGGAGAAACATGGGCTCAGCCCGCCGCCTGTTTTTCATCTTTCTCGGCAAGTTCAACCTTGTTATCCGGGCGGTTCTTTTCGTCGGGGTGATAGGTCGGCACAATCTCGGCAATAGCCTCCACCGCGCGCTCGTCGTTCTTATCCTCCACAGACTGCAACACCTGCATCATGTGGTCGTACTGCGCGTCGTCGATCTTGTCCACGTTGGCGACGAAAATCTTCTTGTGCGCCGTTCGGGTCATCTTGTCGCGCTCGGAATCCATCAGCAGCTCTTCGTAGAGCTTTTCGCCGGGGCGCAGGCCGATGATCTTGATGGGCATATCGACGTTCGGCTCATAGCCGTAAGCGCGGATCAGCTTCTTCGCCAAATCCATGATCCGCACGGGTTCGCCCATGTCCAGCACGAAGATCGAACCGCTCTTGGCGATGCCGCCCGCCTGCAAAACGAGCTGAGCCGCCTCCGGAATGGTCATGAAGTAGCGCGTGATATCCGGATGGGTGACGGTCACGGGGCCGCCCTTGCGAATCTGGCTTTCCATCAGGGGAATAACGCTGCCATGGCTGCCGAGCACGTTGCCAAAGCGGACGGCCATACACTTCATGTTCGTCTTTTCGCCGTAACGTTGAATCAGCATTTCGGTAATGCGCTTGGTCGCGCCCATGACGTTCGTCGGATTGACGGCCTTGTCCGTGGAAAGCTGCACAAGGCGCTCAACGCCGTGCGCGCTGGCGGATTCAAGCAGGTTGCGCGTGCCGAAGACATTGTTTTTGATGGCCTCGGCAGGACTGAGCTCCATCAGCGGCACATGTTTGTGCGCCGCCGCATGGAAAACGACCTCCGGATGATACAGCTCAAATACTTCGTCCAGGCGGTGCTTGTCGCGGATCGAGCCGATCAGCGTGATCACCGGGCAGTCTTTGCCATAGCGCTGACGCAGATCATACATCAGCTCATACGCGCAGTTTTCGTAAATCTCAAAGATAATCAGCAGCTTCGGCTTGAAGCGCATGATCTGGCGGCAGAGTTCCGAACCGATGGAGCCGCCGCCTCCTGTCACCATGACCACCTTGCCGGAGAGATAGCCCGCGATGGAATCGGTATCCAGCTCCACCTCGTCGCGGGAGAGAAAGTCCGAAATATTCAATTCGCGGATGAACGGCGTGGATTCCTCCGCGCTCTGGTCGGTATCCGTCGGCTCGGAGAGCATGCGCGTGTGACAGTGCGTCTGATTGCACAGTTCAAGGATTTCCTGCATGCGCCTGCCCGTGCCCAGCGACGGAATCGCCACGATGATTTCGCGAATGCCATAGCGGGAAACCAGCTTGGGGATGTCCTTCGTCGTGCCGCGCACCGGCACATTCTGAATGCGGAGCCCCTGCTTGTTCTTCGCGTCGTCCACCAAGATGACGGGCTTGCCCATCTTGCGCGGGTTTTTGTTGCAGACGTTGACGGCATACGCGCCCGCCTCGCCCGCGCCGATGACCATCACCGGCATGGCGTCGCCCAGACTGCCGGAAATGCGATCCTTCGAGCACACGCGCCAGATCATCCGGCTTCCGCCGACGGCAATCGTCGCCATCAGCGCAATCAGAATCAGCACGCCGCGGAAAAGCCCCAGCGTCAGGAACTGGTTCAACGCCAGCGTCACGCCGCAGGCAATCGCGCTCAACAGGCACAGCCGCGCCACATCGCGCACGCCCGCATAGCGCCACATGATCTGATAAATGCCGCCCAGCACATAGCAGGCCATGTACACCACGACCACCATCGGCATGGCGGCGTACATCGTCTCCATGTGCCGCGACGGAATGTACATCTCAAATCGCAGCTCCATGCTCAAATATACGGAAAGCACAATCAGCACGATATCCAGCAGCGCCATGCCTGCTTTTCGGAACCATGCGTTGTTTTTCAGCTTGTTCATCGTTTGTCTCTCTCCAATTAAACGCGCGCAAAAAAGGCGCGCAGATTCTCTCTGTCTCGCTGATTATAGATTATAGCATATTCACCTTCTTCTTTTCAAGTAGGTGTAAATAATACGGCCGCCTTTCTCCGGAAAAGCGGCCGTCTATCGCGTTTTAACCTTCCATCGGCATCATCACGGCGCCCTCCGGGCGAACCATGAGCGCCGTGCAGCTGCCGGGGCCGAAAGCGTCCTCCATCAGCTTTTTATAGTCATCCAGCCGGTCAAGCGGCACATAGGCCTGAATCGTTCCGGCGAAACCGCCGCCGTGTACGCGCTGCGCGCCGTCGCCATGCAGGAAACGGCGGCTCAGCTCGATGCCCATCGCCATCTGTTCTTCCGTCGAGCGGGCATAGACATTCTGCAAAAGTTTCCAGCTGCTGTCGCCGCTGCGCTTCACCGCGTCAAAAAACGCGGGCAGATCGCCGCCGCGAATGGCCGCCGCCTGCTCCAGCACGCGGGCGTTCTCGTCGTAATAATGCAGCGCGCGCAGCACCGCGCGGTCGCCGCACGCCCTGCGCAGTTCGCCGACGTGGCTTTCCACCGTCTCCAGCTCCACTTCGCGCAGCACATGCTTGCCGAAGTGCGCTGCGACGGCCTCCATCTCCTTGCGGATGGCCGCGTAGTCGTCGGTCAGGTCGCCATGGTCGCCGCCCGTGTTGACCACACACAGCGCATAGCCCTTCGCGGCAAAATCGCAGGCAATCGCCTCCACCTTCGCGTCCTGCTCTTTGAAATCGATCGTCACCATGCCGCCGACAGAAGAGGCCATCTGATCCATCAGGCCGCACGGCTTGCCGAAATAGACGTTCTCCACCTTCTGCGCGATGACGGCGCGGGTCTTGGCGTCCACAACAAAGCCGTTGTACAGTCCGTCGAGAATCGCCGCAATCAGCACCTCAAACGCCGCCGAGGAAGACAGGCCGCTTCCGCGCAGCACGGAGCTGGAAATCGTCGCGCGGAAACCGCCGATTTTGTAACCCATCTCTTTCATGATGCCCGCCGTGCCGCGAATCAGCGCCAGCGTCGTGCCGAAATCCTTCTCGCGGATGTCAAGGTTATCCAGCTCCACCGTGATCGGCGCAAAGCCCTCGCTGTCCACCACGATGGCGTTGTCGTCCGTCCTGCTTACGCACGCGATGGTATCCAGATTGACCGCAGCCGCCAGCACACGGCCGTTGTTGTGGTCGGTGTGGTTGCCGCCGATTTCCGTGCGCCCCGGCGCGGAGAAGAAGCACAGCCCGCCCTTTTGCGCACCGAAACGCTTTTCAAACCGCTCCACCAGCTTGCCATAACGCGCCTTTTGCAGCGCCCGTACATCCTCGCCCGCGCCGTAAAGCGTCGCCACTCGGTCGGCGAACGCCTTTGAATCCTGATACGCAGCCCACTGCTCGTTCATCTGTCGTTCCTCCATTTCATCCGCGTCAAACGGATGGTTTCTACTGCTTCTATTATTGCCGTTTTTTGTCGCTTTGTCAAGTGCAGGGTTATAGTTCATCTTGTGAACTTTTTTCGTCAAACCGCTTGACATTTTCCGTCTGGCGGTTTATGATGATGCACGTAGTTCATTTTGTGAACTTTTAAAGGAGGAATCCGCATGCCGTATGCCCCCACCACGGGCGACCGCCTGCTCGCCGCGTGGCTCTCCCTCACCTCCACGCTCTGGAACAAGCGTCTCGTCTCCACGCTGACCTACAACGAAGCGCACGTGCTCGGCATTTTGCTCCGCGCGGAGGACACGGGCCGCGCCTGCACCGCAACGCCGCTCATCGCTCAAACGCGCCTGCTCAAAAGCCAGATGAATAAAGTGCTGACCACGCTGGAAGGCAAGGGGTTTCTTCTCCGCATGCGCAGCGAAGCGGACAAACGCGTGATTCTCATCCATCTGACCGAGGCAGGCAAAGCGGCCTATCTCGCCGAGCATGAGCATATCGCGGCCATCCTGAACCAGCTGATCGATACATTGGGCGAGGACAAAACGCGCGCACTGACTGACGGCATCAACGAAGCCGTTTCCGCGCTGGAGCATCTCGTTTAACGAAAGGAATTTAAACGCTATGATTCGCATTCTTACCGATTCCGCCACCGATTTCACGCAGGAGGAGCTGCAAAAGCTCAACGTTCGCTGCGTGCCGATGACCATCGCTTTCGGCGGCGACACCTACACTGACGGCGTGGATCTGCCGCAGGAAATCTTCTGGCAGCGGATGGAAGCCGGGCAGACGCCCAAGACCTCCCAGCCCTCGCCGGACGCCTTTCTTCGCGAATTTGAAGCCGCAAAAGCCGCGGGCGACAGCGTGCTGTGCGTGCTGATTTCCTCCGCGCTTTCCGGCACGCTGCAAAGCGCGCTGATCGCCGTCGGTATGACGGAAGACCTGGACGTCGCGCTGGTGGATTCTCTCTCCGCAACGGTTGGCGAGCGCCTGCTGGTGCAGGAAGCCTGCCGCATGCGCGATGCAGGCGGCAAAACCGCGCAGGAAATCGCCGAGGCGCTTCGCCTGCTTGTGCCGCGCGTGCGCATTTTCGCCTGTCTGGATACGCTGGAGTATCTGGCGCGCGGCGGGCGCATTCCCAAAGCCGTCGCAGATGTGGGCATGCTGGTGAAACTCAAGCCGCTTGTCACCGTCAGCCCGGACGGCCTTGTGGCCATGGCCGGCAAAGCCATCGGCCGCCATCGCGCAGGCGACGCGATCATGAAACTGATGGAACGCCACCCCATCGATCCGCGCTATCCGCTGATTCCGCTCTACACGGGCGGACGCGAAAACTGTATCGCGTTCCTTCGGCAGACCGCGCAGGCGGGCTATGCCTGCTCCATCGAGGAAGCGGTTTCCATCGGCCCGACAATCGGCTCGCACGTCGGCCCCGGCGCTTTCGGTGTGGCGTATATTTCTGCATAAACGTCAAAACTCCTCGGCACAGCCGAGGAGTTTACGTTATCCCTTTTTTCCGATCACCTTGAGGTGTTTCATCACCATCTGCGCGACCACGCCGGTCAGCACGCCCGTCACCACGCCGGAAACCATCAGCACCGGCAGATAGGTCACGATGAGCTGCGGTGTGTTGAGCATGACCACCGCCATGAGAATCTGGCCCACGTTGAAGGCGACCGCGCCGAGCGCGCTCACGCCGATGACGCTCACGCCCTTGATGCGGCTGAGCGCGATCATCGCCAGCAGCGACAGCGCGCCGCCCGCCAGCGAATAAAACATTGCCTGCATATTGGTGTAAATGAGCCAGCTCATCAGCGCCTTGAGCAGCATCAGCACAACGGATTGTTTGATGCCCAGCATATACAGCGCATAAATCAGCACCGAGTTGGCCAAACCGAGCTTAATGCCGGGGATCGCCGCCGTCAGCGGAAATTGGCGCTCGATCAAGCCCAGAACGAGCATCAGGCTGGTCAGCAGTCCGGAGACAGCCACCCGCTGAGCGCTCTTGTTTCGCATGACATTTCCTTCTTTCCAGATCGCCTTATTCGTCGGCAGGCACCATTTCAATCGTCACCTGATTGGGCAGGCAGATAATATAGGTGCTCAGAATGCGGTCTTTATAGGTATTCACGTTGACCTCGCCCTCGCCGATGCAATCCTGATTTTCGCAGGTGGAGGACTCCATGACAACATATTCCGGCGTGATGTGAATCTTATTGATCTCGCCGTTATCCTGCTTGATGGTGATGATCTTGTCGCGGTCCATCGGGATGGGATCGCCGTACTGACGGCCCGCCACGGTGATGACGACATAGCCGCGCACCTTATCGGTCTGTTTGGGCATCACCGGACCGACCATGTTCGCGCTCTCCGGCGCGGCGGTCGGTTCGGCCGTAATTTCCGGCGCTTCCGACGGCTGTGGCTCAGCCGTGATTTCCGGGGCTTCCGTCGGCTGCGGCTCAGCCGTCGCTTCCGGCGTGGGCGTTTCGTCGAGGTATTCCACAGCGTCCGGCGCGAGGGTCACATCGGCAGTCTTGGTGGAAAGGGCGGTTTTGGGCATCATCTTTGAAACCGCAAACAGCGCCACAGCCAGCAGCAGCACCACGCCGATGATGGCGGCGTCCTTCTTTTTCGGCATCGATTATTCCTCCGCAGACGTTTCGTTTCCGTCCGATTCAAATTCGACTTCGTTGGTGCCGTTGCTCCACAGGCGTTCAAGCTGATAGTATTCGCGATCCTGCTCGTGGAAAATATGCACCATCACGTCGCCGTAATCGAGGATGCACCAATGTCCCTCGTTCACGCCTTCACGGCGGCGAGCAAACAGGTCGAGCTTAGCCAGCTCCTCTTCGACATTCTCCGCCAGCGCCTTCACCTGCGGCACGGAGCGGCCCGTTGCGATCACCATATAATCGGTGATGACGGTCATTTCGTCAACCTTGAGCACCATAATATCCTTGCCGCGCTTCGCGTCCAGCGCTTTAGCCGCAGCCAGCGCAATCGCTTTCTGATCCATGTTATTTCCTCCTTCAAAATATGAACAAATGCGTATTCCGCAAGTTGTCTTCAGGGTACGGGGAACGAGAGGGGACGTTGGGGCGCGCATTGCGCGTCCGCGTATTCTTATAAAATCGGTCGATTCAGACCAATTCCGGTTCATACTCGGCCAATGCGGCCATGGTATCGGGGTGCAGGGGCTTTCCCTGCTCGCGCACATGATCGAGGCTCATCCGCAGGGCCATATGCATGGCCTCGTCCAGATCGGTCATACAGAGTTTGCGCAGCGCCTTCAGCCCCGGATAGGGCTTCCGGTTTGGCTCGATCATATCGGCAAGGTAGACGATTTTTTCAAGCCGGGTCATATTGGCGTGCCCGGTCGTATGCCAGCGGATGGCGCCGAGCACCTCCGGGTCATGCACATCATAAACGTCCTGCGCGAGGTGCATACCGGCCACAGCGTGCATAAGCGCTTTGGATTCCTTCATCACCGGATCGAGCTTTTCGTCCTTCGCCGCTTTCACCATCTGGCTGAGTGGCAGGCATTTGGCGCAGTCGTGCAGAAGCCCGGCCAGCGCGGCCTTCTCTTCATCCTCGCCGAACTGCCTGGCCATCTCGCGCGCGGTCTGTTCCACGCCGAGCGTATGCGCATAGCGCGCCGCATCCAGCTCTTTTTTGAGCCGGTATTCCATTTTTTCGCGTTTCATCGGTTCAACTCCATGCCCGTTTTCGCCCCGTAAAGCCCGTGTTCGTGAATATAATCCGCGACGGCCTGCGGCACGAGCCGCTCGAAGGGCAATCCCTTTTGTATCTGTTCGCGAATCTGCGTCGAGGAAATATCCATCTTCCTCGCGTCGAGGAAGTCGATCTGCGCGCCCCTCTGCGTCCACAGTCCGGCCAGGCGTATAACTTCTTCCCGCGTCTCTCCCTCTCGCATCATTACCAGAAATTTGCATCGCTCGATGACCGTCTCCACGCGCCGCCACGTGCCCAGCGCGCGCAGCGTATCCGCGCCGATGAGGTAAGTCAACGTGCAGTCCGGCATCTTCCGCTTCAGCGCGGCCAGCGTATCGACAGTGTAGATCACGCCGTCGCGGTCGATCTCTTCCCGGCAGACCGCCATGCCCGCTTCATGTTCCACGGCCAGTTCCACCATGCGCAGCCTGTCAAACTTATCGGCCAGCCCTTCTTTCTTGTGCGGCGGGTTGCCCGTCGGCAGGAAGAGCACGCGTTCCACCCTGCCGCTTTCCAGCGCGGCGCGGGCGAGCGCGACGTGTCCGCAATGGATGGGGTTAAAGCTGCCGCCCATCAATCCGATTTCCGGCATTCAAGCCCCTCCCTTCGCATTTTTCGGCGCATGATGTTTTATTATATCAAATTCCGCGCTCGTCGAAAAGAGGAAACCGCATAGATTTTGAAAAAAGGGCAAAAACTAAAGCCGATTCCAAGTTTTTCCGGGAGGAATTTCAGGTATGACGAGCCCTTTTGACAGCAAAAACCGCGTCGCCGCCGCGCTGGATCGTCTGGCTCTGCGCGTTTTGCTGTTTGTTTTGAGCGTCGGCTACTTCTTTTTTCTCTGGCACAGCGGCGCGCTCAGCCTGCTGGCCGGAAGCGCGCTGTTTATTCTGGCCATGCTCACCCTGCTTCTGCTGGAACGACGAACGCTGGCGCGGCGCGATCATGCCCTCCGCGTGCGCGTCGGCGGCTCGATCGCACTGGAAGAGCTGATGCTCCTGCCTGTCGCTCAAGCCGAAAAACGCGTCTGCGCGCTGCTGGCTCAAACCCTGGGCGGCAACGCGCGGGATTCCGTTTTAACTTATGCAAATAAAACCTATCTCGTCCGCTGCGCGCAAACCCTGTCCGGCTCTTTCGTCGGAGAGGGCGATGTGCTGGCCGCGCACCGCGCCCGGATTGCCTCGGAAACGGAATTCTGCATTCTAGCCTCAACAGGCGGCTTTTCCCCATCCGCTCAGCGTGCCGCCGAGTGGATGGAACCGCCGGTTCGCCTGATTGCAGGCCGTCAACTGGCGCTGCTTTTCGGCCAGCAGCACCCCGCTACCGACGCGGAAATCGCCCGCCGTGCGCGTCGGCAGCGAACGCCATTTTCCCGCGGGCGCATTCGCGCGCTGGCGCTCGCTCCGGCCAAGCAGGGGCGCTATCTGCTCGTCGCGTTTCTGCTGACGATGCTCTATCTGCTGCTGCACTCGGCGCTGTCGCTCGTCTTTGCGCTGGTTTCGTTTATGCTGGCGATGCTCTGCGCGCAGGAAAATCAAAAGGCGTTTCGATTATGATAATTCGCCGTAAATCCGCCGCATTTCGTCGGTGAATCCGCCGTCCGCCGTATGCGTGATCAGCATCGGCAGCAGATGCAGCCCCGGCCTGCCGCGCTTTCTGCCCTCGACAAGCGCGAGCTTCGGCGCGCTTTCCGGCCTGGAAACGATCAGGCGCACGCGTTTCGGCTCAATCCTTGCCCCGCGCATAGCGTCGCAGAGTTCCAGCAGCCTCGGCGCAGGAAAGACGGCACACAACCGCCCGCCGTTTTGCAGCACACGCGCGCAGGCCGCCATCCAGTCCGCCAGCGGGCAGTCCGAATCGCTTCGCGAAAGCGCGCGGGTCGTCTCCGGGCTGACCAGTCCCGCGCCTTGCGCCGTATACGGCGGGTTGGTCACGACGAGCTGCACGGTTTCATGCCCGATGACCGCGCCCGCTTCGCGGCAGTCTGCGCAATGCACGCGAATTCGCTCTTCAAGGCCGTTGAGCGCAACGCTCCTCCGCGCCATATCCGCCACATCCGGCTGCACCTCAAACGCGTCGAACGTCGTCCCCTCTGCCCGTGCGCTGAGCAGCAGCGGCAGAACGCCCGTCCCCGTGCCCATGTCGCAGACACGTTCGCCCCGTTTCGCCGCCGCGAAATCCGCCAGCAGCACCGCGTCCGTGCCAAAGCGAAAGCCGTTTTCGCGCTGGATGATCTGCAGACCGCCGCGCTGCAAATCGTCGATGCGTTCACCGGGCTTCAATTCCGCGCTCACAGTGCTTCAATCAGCGCATTCAACCGCTGGGCAAACCGCCCGATGTGCAGACCGTCCACCAGCCGGTGGTTGACCTCCACGGCGATATGCAGGATAACCCGCTCGTCCTTTTTCACATATTTGCCCCAGACAACGCGCGGCACGCTGTCATCCTGGTCAAAATCGCGTGGATTGGTCAGCCCGGTGATTTCCACCCACGGCAGACAGGAGATGAACAGCAGATCGCTCGTCTCCTCCGCCGCCTTCATGAACTCGTGCTGGCTGTCGCGGCGCTTCGCCGCTTCCGCGCAAAACGCCGCCATATCGTCCACAAACGGCACATTGACGCAGTAATACTGTTCCTCGCCCTTGCGTAGTTCGGTCAGGCTCGGCGTGCGACCGTCAATTTCATAAATCACGCCGTCCTTCACCACATAGCGAAACATCTGCACCTGATTCATCGCCTTGGTGACCAGATAGCTCATCGCATGGTAAAACGACAACCCCTTTTCATGGGTATACGCATAGAGTTTTGTCACGTCCTGCTCAAACGTCACGGAATAAAACGGAT
>OLRY01002901.1_pt1 | contig 10403 bp, 7 predicted proteins | sample 1672541 | NCBI WGS metagenome assembly OLRY01 (sample SAMEA3136697, study PRJEB25190) | human gut metagenome | biome: human gut; feature: human-associated habitat; material: faeces | place: Austria | collected 2013
GCGACTATCTTCACATTTTATTCTATATAAAGTTTCTGGTTTTCGTTTCTTTAGTCCCTCAAATCAGGATTTTAACTTTCTTTCATTAAGGCGATAATACGTTCTGTTGCGTGTCCATCGCAGCTTCCCATGAATTTTTCTTTGAAATCAATGACTTTTTGCTTATCAAACTGTGTATCAATATTCTTGATGCTGTTTAAAAGTTCATCTTCTGTCTGAACAACTGGACCTGGTGTGAATTCAGAATAGTCATAATAAAAGCCACGCCAGTCACAGTAGTTATCATAATCATATGCATAGAAAATCATTGGTTTTTCAAATAAAGAGTATTCAAATACCAGTGAAGAATAATCAGAGATACAAATGTCTGCACAACAAAGTAAGTCTTCGATAGAAAGGTACTTGGTAAGGTCTCTTGCAAAATGCTGTAATTCTTCCGGAATGATCGGTGGATTTTTGACAAATGGATGATGTTTACAAACTATAACATATTCGTTGCCTAATTCACGACAAAAACGTTCAAAATCAATACGGTCCGGGGAGGAAGCAGTAGCAACATGACCTCGGAAGGTTGGGGCATAAAGAATAACTTTTTTACCTTTAGCTTCTGGCATGATTTCGTATAGTTTTTGCTTGCGGCTTTCTACGAATTCTTTATCATAGAACTGGTCAGTACGGCTGACACCGGTTGCTTTTACAATCCCTTTAGGAAGGTGCATAGCCTCTTCATATGCCCAGATGACTTCAGGGCTGCTGACAGTTACATGAGTAAGGTTGCCATAGTTTGGATATTTATCTAATGTAGCTGCGGAAGAGCCGAATTTCAATTCTGCTGTACTGCGGCCAAACTTTTTAAATGCACCGCAGGCATGCCAGAGATTGATTGCTACCGTTTCTTTTCTTAATGGAATAGAAGAAAGAATTAAAGAAGCATCGTCAACAAAGACATATTTTGCTGTTGCAAGTTCTTTGAGCATTTCATTAACGCGCTGTGTAAACTCGCGTCCGCGGATAAAATTAAACTGTACATAAGAACATTTTAAATCATATTCGCCGGATTCTTCTAAAGCTTTATAAATAAGTTCAAATGAATTGGAAAGCTTTGTAAAACGCATTTCCAAAAACAGGACTTTATTCTCCTGTACAGGTTCAGTACAGTAGGAAGAATATACTTTTGGAAAATATACTTTGTAGCGATAGTGTTTGCGGATTCGTCGTAACTTTGAAATGAATTTCTTTTTGAATTTTTTTAATACTGACATAATTTATACATACCCCTTTGTATTATTTATTTATTTATGAGCTTTAAATCAGAGAAATCAGATTGGCAATCAGTGCGGAGATGATTCCGATAGAAGAAATCAGTAGATTCCATCGAAAGAGAATATCAATGCTATATTGCAGATTCCAGTGAAATAAAACAGAAAGACCTGAAAGAATAAGAAATATAACTTCAAGAAGAATCAGGCCTTTGCAGGCAAGATGCATATCCTGTCTGCTTAATTCCATATTTAAAGAAATTCCCATAATGATATACAGGAATACAAACAGAAAGATTATATCAGAAGCTCGTAATTGTTGCAAGGCTTTCAGGGAAATTGCCCATCCTTTTTGGAAGGAAAAAGGGAGCGTTCTGATATTTTCCGGGAGAAACCGGCTGATAATATAAATAACGGCTGGTCCAAACAACAGTGGACCGATTCCGATAAAAAACTGCCCTAAATCTCCCTGCAGTTTTTGCAAAAAGGAATGATTTTCATGGTGCATTTTTACAAATCCTAAAGTTCCACCTGAATGAATCGCCTTTTTTGTGGTGCGGTACAGGCAAACCTGGTCAATATGATATCCAAAGAAAAGTCCAAAAAGTAAATGTCCAAGCTCGTGAACGGGAATACCGATCAGATTAAAAAAGTCCATAATAAAATAGCCACATTTTTTATTGGAAAAGTTTTGAATGGCTGAGTGTCTGCTTTTCCCGATAATAAATCCCAACAGGATTAAAACGAAAAGCAGCTTTAAATTAAGCTGTACGAAACAGGTAATCATATAGAATCTCCATAAAAGTCTTCGTTTATATATACTTACTAAATATAACATTTAATATTGAATTTTTTGTGAAAAACGTATAGTATAAATATAATATAGTATTTTTTTCAAAATTGCTATAATTACTGAGGAAAAAGAGGGAGAGAAGAAATGAATCTTATAATCGGAGTCGTAGTAATTGGAATTATTATTGCTGGGATTGCCTTTTTTATGGCTAGTAAGTCTGATTCAAAGAATACTACGAAAGAAGAGTTACAAAGTACTGCGAAAAGAGAGTCACAAAGCAGGACACAGGAAGAATTGCAAAGTACTGCGAAAAGAGAGTCACAAAGCAGGATACAGGGAGAATCGCAAGGTACTACGCAAAAAGAGTCACAGAATATTTCGATAAAAGAAGAGGCATCTGCAGATATGCAGGCAGTGAAACAAAAAGAGCAGTTATATCATTATATGACTCAGGAGTTGCAGAAGTTGGTTTGTGTTTATAATAAAGAGGAATGGAGTCAGCTTAAAAAGCTTGGGGAGATATCTCAGGAATTATATAAAGAAAAGAATGATATTATTGAAGGGCTTTCTACCATTACAGGAAGAATGGTAAAAGAATACTTTACTTGTGTAGATTTCCGGGAAGAGGAAGGTAAACTTGTAGGATATGTAAATGATATCGAGAAGTTAAAGCAAGTGTTTTTACAGTTTATGATGCCGTTTTATCCATATTATTACAAAGAGCTAAGTGAAGGGGGACTTCGTTATACTGCGCTTCTCCATCCGAATACGCTGCGTCTGTTTCAGCAGCTTACAGGTAAAAAGTTCAGACCGGGATATCGAAATCGCTATTCCACAGGTGTTCGTGCTTTTGAGTGGGATAAAGATCGGTATAAAGTATACGGAAAAGATGGAAGACTTTTATGTGATGCCGTTTTTGATTCGGATGGAATAAAAGAAGGTTACGGACAAAAGAAATATTTGGATAAACAACATCCAGACTGGAATATTGTGGAAGAAGGAACCTGGAAAGAAGGCGTATTCCAGAGTGGAATATTACGTTATGAATATAAAAAATCTGTACAGTAATACCTTTGTTGTGCAGTTTGCTTAGCAGATTGTTTTATGATCCATAGTGGAATTCTATTATGTACAAAGAAAAGTGCATAAATTTTTGTATTTTCTTTCGAAATAGCTTGAAAAGCGGAAACAAAATCGATACAATAAAAAATGTGTGTGCAAGTTCGTGCGATAGTTCATTGCGCGATCTGCAGTCGAAAGATTTTAGTTATTTGGATTTAGTTAGGTATATGACTGAATAGCAGGAGGTAAATAAAACATGTTTAAAAAATTATCAGAACAGTTAAAAGCAAACCCACGTACTATTGTTTTTACAGAAGGAACAGATGCCCGTATTCTTGAAGCAGCAGATAAACTTACAGCAGAGGGAGTTCTTGGTGTTATTCTTCTTGGAAAGGCTGACGAAGTAAAGGCAGCAGCAAAAGAAACCGGATTTAATATTGATAAATGTCAGATCATTGATCCGGAACAGTATGCTGATATTGATGAGATGGTTGATGAGATGGTAACATTAAGAAAAGGCAAGATGACACCGGAACAGGTTCGCGATGCTCTTTCTAAATCAAACTATTTTGGAACAATGTTAGTAAAGATGGGTAAGGCTGATTGTCTGTTAGGAGGAGCAACTTATTCTACAGCAGATACAGTACGTCCTGCATTACAGTTAATTAAAACAAAACCTGGTAACAAGATTGTAAGCTCCTGCTTTATCATGGTAAAAGGTGATAAGAAGTTAGCAATGGGAGATTGTGCAATTAACATTGCTCCAAATGAAGATGAATTAGCAGAGATCGCTATTGAGACTGCAAAGACAGCAAAAATCTTTGGTATTGATCCAAAGGTTGCTATGTTATCTTATTCTACATATGGCTCTGGAAAGGGCGAGATGGTAACATTAATGGCGAATGCTACAAAGAAAGTAAAAGAGATGGCGCCAGACTTAGATATTGACGGTGAGCTTCAGTTTGATGCAGCGGTAGCACCGGAAGTTGCAAAAGTAAAATGTGCAGGTTCTACAGTAGCAGGACAGGCAAATACTTTTATCTTCCCAGAAATCAGTGCAGGTAATATCGGATATAAGATTGCTGCACGTCTTGGTGAATATGAAGCAATCGGACCAGTTCTTCAGGGACTTAATGCACCGATCAATGATTTAAGCCGTGGATGTAATGCACAGGAAGTTTATAAAATGGCACTTGTTACAGCAGCATTAAGCTAAACTTAATATTATTTTCGATAATAACTTCGAATAAAATAAATAGAAACGGGAAATGGATATTATAGTAGTAACTTTACAGAAACAACTATCGCATCTGTTTCCTGTTTTTTGTCTAATTATACAAAGAACTGTTGCTTTTTTATTAGAAAATTGTTATAATTATAACAAGAAAACCGGGGTTACAAAGCAGTTTTTGTAGCAATTTTTTTCTATTATAAGAAAGGATGGTATTTTTTTATGGCAAACATTATTATCAGTCCAGCGAAGTACGTGCAGGGAAAGGGAGAGCTTGCTAATATTGCACAGTACGCTACAAAGCTTGGAAAGAAGCCTTTTATTTTAATTAGTGAAAGCGGAAAGAAACGTGTTGGTGGAATTATCGAAGATAGTTTCAAAGAGACAGGATGTGAACTTGTTTTTGAAGCATTTCATGGGGAATGTTCTAAAAACGAGATTAACCGCCTGGTTGCTATCGTAAAAGAAAAAGGCTGCGATATGGTTATCGGTGTCGGCGGCGGAAAGATTTTTGATACAGCAAAAGCCGTTGCTTATTATGTGAACAGTCCGGTTATCGTATGTCCTACCATTGCCGCAACAGATGCACCTTGTTCTGCCCTTACTGTAGTTTATACAGATGATGGCGTATTTGAAGAATACTTATGGCTACCGGCAAATCCAAATCTTGTTTTAGTAGATACCGATATTATCGCAAAGGCTCCGGCGAGACTGTTAGTTTCCGGTATGGGTGATGCACTTGCAACATATTTTGAAGCAAAAGCCTGTCAGGCAAGCAATGCAACTAGCTGTGCAGGTGGTCATATTACAATTGCAGCGATTACTTTGGCAAAGGTTTGCTATCAGACATTAATAGAAGAAGGTGTAAAGGCAAAACTTGCAGTAGAAGCTGATGTATGTACTACAGCAGTAGAAAAAGTAATTGAAGCAAACACACTGTTATCTGGTATGGGATTTGAAAGTGGCGGATTAGCTGGCGCACATGCCATCCATAACGGCCTGACATGTATTAAAGAATGTCACCATTTATATCATGGAGAAAAAGTTGCATTTGGTACATTAACACAGCTTGTACTTGAGAATGCCGATGAAGATTTATTAGATGAAGTAATTACTTTCTGCATGGATGTTGGACTTCCTACTACATTTGCAGATCTTGGAATCGAGAATCCAGATAAGGATGCTCTTATGGAAGCAGCAACATTAGCAGCTTCACCAGATGATACATTAGGTAATGAACCATTTGAAGTTACACCAGAGAAGGTATACGCAGCAATGGTTGCAGCAGATGCCTTAGGAAGATACTACAAAGGTTTTTAATTACTGATTTATAGTTTACGAAAAAAGAAACAATACCATTTCCCATCTGCTCTGTAGTCGCTGCGTTTAAGATGCTTATCCGCATCTTAAACACGCTCCGAAGCCGCATCTGGGATATGGCATTATTTCTATTTTCGTCTGTTTTTCTTCTTAATGAATGAAATAGTAAAAAGCTTTTGTTTTAATTCGCAATTTGTGCTATCATATGGGCTGTCATTGAAAAGGCATATGAAGAAGATTTTTTCTTCAGAATGAGGGGAAGAAAAACGAAAGGTTGGAATGAATTAAGATGAATAAATTAAGAAAGAGAAAGGCGGGAATCAGGACTTTCTTCAAGGGGAAACATGGAAGGAATTTCTTGCTGGCGCTAGATGTTTTACTGGCAGTTGCCTTTTTTGCAAAGCCGGATCTATATTATAATCCGGAAGCTCCGAAATTTTTTGACCGTTTTTATGCAGATTCTCTCATTATCTGTGGCGGTCTGTGGGTTGCTCTGGTTTTTCTGACTGTGAAGAAGATTCATTTTTCAGCAGAAGTAAATAAGATTTTGACGTATATTGCAGGGATCGCAACACCATTTATGGCTTTTTTATGGTTGGAATTTTATAACGATGCACAGTTTTGGGTGCCGATTTTCAGTATTCCATTTTTATATCTGATATTAGATATTATTGTGTATTATGTAATATATGTTTTATTTTTGCTGCTTTTTAATAGTATACGAGGAGCTTCTATCTGCATGATTATTGTGACAGCAGTGTTTGGGATTTTTAACTATGAACTGACATTATTCCGAAGCATGTCATTTATCGCATCAGATATTTATTCGTTTGTGACGGCAGTTTCTGTAGCAAATACTTATCAGTTACAAGTTGATGTTGACACAGCGGAATTTTTTATGATGACACTTGTGTTGGTTGCACTTCTGTTGAAGCTTGATAAAGAGAAGCTTTTTAAATGGAAGGGACGGATTATTTATACTTTAGTATCCTGTATGATTTTTGCTGGATTTACACAAGTATATGTGTACAGTGATTATCTGGAGAATATAGGAGTGGATTTCCGTGTATACCGCCCGCAGTATAAGTATCGTTATTATGGAACATTGCTTACAACGATGCGGACATTTGGTTATCTCCATGTGACACAACCGAAAGATTATTCAGTGAGTGCAGTTAAGAAGATTACAAAACAGTATACGGATAGTAACTCTACTGAAACTATAGAAACTACAGAAACTAAGAAACCAAATATAATTGCAATTATGAATGAATCTTTTGCGGATTTAAAGGAAGTAGGTGATCTGCAGGTTTCACAGGATTACATGCCATTTTTCCGTAAATTAAAGGAAAATACAATCAAGGGATATACATATTCTTCTGTATTTGGCGGCAATACAGCTAACTCAGAATTTGAGTTTATGACGGGAAATACACTTGCATTTTTACCGGATAACTCTGTTCCATATCAGCTTTTTCTTAGAAGTAAGACGGCAGGATTGACACATACATTAAAAAATCAGGGATACAGTCCATGCTATGCGCTGCATCCATTTTATAAGACGGGTTACAGCAGGTATAAAGTATATCCATTAATGGGATTTGATAAATTTTATACTTCTGATAATTTTTCAGTATTTACAGATACGGTGAATTACCATATTACAGATTCAGAAGATTATAAAAAGCTTATTAGCCTTTATGAGAATCGAACCGACAAAGATAAGCCATTTTATTTATTTAATGTAACGATGCAGAATCATGGAAGTTATGATGGAAGTACTTTAGAAACAGGGGATGATGTACAGATTGAAGGTGATCTACAGTCTTATTCTAAAGCAGAACAATATCTGAACATGATTAAAATGTCCGATAATGCATTAAAGGAACTCGTTCATTATTTTGAAAAAGTAGATGAGCCGACTGTTATCGTATTTTTTGGAGATCATCAGCCGGATTTAGAAGAAGATTTCTATAATAAACTTTTGCATACAGATATTCAGAAGTTAGAAGGAGAAGAGCTGGAGAAACTTTATAAAGTTCCATTTTTAATTTGGGCGAACTATGATATTAAAGAAGAAAATGTGAAACGTACCAGTAACAACTATCTTTCGACATATCTTGCAGAAGTAGCAGGCATTAAAAAAACAGGTTATCTTGAATATTTAACGAAACTCAGGGAAGAAATTCCGGCAATTAATGCTATCGGATATTGGGATAAAAATGGAAAGTTTTACGAGGTGGATGATAAAAAATCTCCATATTATGAATTGATACATCAGTATAATCTGCTTGAATATAATAATCTCTTTGGAAAAGATGATCAGCAAAAAGAATTTTTTTACATAAAAAATTAATGTCTTCTACGCCGCGGCTATTTTTGCATTCATGAATTTTGTTTGGTAGAATGATTATGTTTATGATATAATAAGTTAATATGCGGATTATATGGTAGCGGAGCTGCTTATCGCGTACTAATCCATCACAATAGATAGAAGGAGAAAGAATAGAAATGATTATTCGTTTAAAGGATGGTTCTGAAAAAGAATATGCACAGCCGATGTCTGTGCTTGATATTGCAAAAGATATTAGTGAAGGTCTTGCAAGAAATGCATGTGCAGGACAGGTGAACGGGGAGACAGTAGATCTTCGTACTATAGTTTCCGAAGATAGTGATTTAAATATTCTTACATTTAATGACGATGAAGGCAAGCTTGCATTTAGACATACAGTTTCTCATGTACTTGCACAGGCAGTGAAGCGCTTGTATCCAGAAGCAAAGCTTGCAATTGGACCGGCAATCGAAGAAGGTTTTTATTATGATTTTGATATGGCACCACTTACAAGAGAAGATTTAGATGCCATTGAAAAAGAAATGAAAAAAGTGATTAAAGAGAATCCTCCAATTGAAAGATATGAGCTTCCAAGGGAAGAAGCGATCACTTTCATGAAAGAAAAAGAGGAGCCTTATAAAGTAGAACTTATTGAAGATTTACCGGAAGATGCGACGATCAGCTTCTACAAACAGGGAGATTTTACAGACCTTTGTGCTGGCCCTCATTTAATGAGTGTAAAGCCGATTAAAGCATTTAAACTTACAGCTTCTTCAGGAGCTTACTGGAGAGGTAACGAGAATAATAAGATGCTTACACGTATTTATGGTACAGCTTATACAAAGAAAGCAGATTTAGAGGAACGGCTTAAATATTTAGAAGAAATCAAGCTGCGTGATCACAACCGTCTTGGACGTGATATGGAATTATTCACAACAGTAGATGTCATCGGACAGGGTCTTCCACTTCTTCTTCCAAAGGGAGCAAAGATTATCCAGACATTACAGAGATGGATCGAGGACTTAGAAGATAACGAATGGGGATATGTAAGAACAAAGACTCCATTGATGGCAAAGAGTGATCTTTATAAGATTTCCGGACACTGGGATCATTATAAAGATGGAATGTTTGTACTTGGTGATGAAGAAAATGATAAAGAAGTATTAGCGCTTCGTCCGATGACATGTCCATTCCAGTATTATTGTTACAAGAATACTCAGAAATCTTATAGAGATCTTCCTTATAGAATGAGTGAGACATCTACACTGTTCCGTAATGAAGATTCTGGAGAAATGCATGGATTAACTCGTGTACGTCAGTTTACTATTTCAGAAGGACATTTGATTATTCGTCCAGATCAGACGAATGATGAGTTAAAGGGATGTTTACATTTAGCACAGTACTGTCTTGGAGTACTTGGTGTACAGGATGATGTAACTTATCGTCTTTCTAAATGGGATCCTAACAACAAAGAAAAATATCTTGGAGATGATGAATACTGGGAGACAACACAGGATGCCATCCGTAATATTTTAATTGATCAGGGCGTGCCTTTTGTAGAAGCAGAGGGTGAAGCTGCTTTCTACGGACCAAAGATTGATATCCAGGCTAAGAATGTATATGGCAAAGAAGATACGATGATTACAATTCAGCTTGACTGTGCTATCGCAGAGAACTTTGATATGTACTACATTGACCAGAATGGAGATAAACAGCGTCCATATGTTATTCACAGAACATCTATGGGATGTTATGAAAGAACACTTGCATGGCTGATTGAGAAGTATGCAGGTAAGTTCCCGACATGGCTCTGTCCGGAACAGGTACGTGTACTTCCTATTTCTGAGAAGTTCGCTGACTACGCAGAAGAAGTGAATAAAGAACTTAAGAAAAATGGTATCTTAAGTACAGTAGATAATCGTTCTGAAAAGATTGGATACAAGATTCGTGAAGCACGTCTTCAGAAACTTCCATATATGTTAGTAGTAGGTGCACAGGAACAGGAAACAGGAAAAGTATCTGTAAGAAGTCGTTTCGCAGGAGATGAAGGTCAGAAAGATTTAAAAGACTTTATCTCTGCAATCTGTGAAGAAATTCGTACAAAAGAGATTCGTCAGGAAGTAGAGCAGTAAGAATACTTGTACTCTGATACAGACGCCTCATAGAAGATAAATAATCCCTATCTGTGACTTTCGTCGCGGCGTGTTGAATGTTCGCTTTAGCGCTCGCATCCAACACTTGCTCCCAGGTCACAAATAGGGATTATTTATCTTCTATGAGGCTGTGCTGTGATAACTTCAGATGATCAAGTATTCTTTTGAGGAGATTTGAGGTTGCGGTAGAGGTATCTTCTGTCAACTACCCACGACCTAAAGGTCATGGGCTTGTAACTGCCCAGTCGTACTA
>OLRY01002915.1_pt1 | contig 10361 bp, 7 predicted proteins | sample 1672541 | NCBI WGS metagenome assembly OLRY01 (sample SAMEA3136697, study PRJEB25190) | human gut metagenome | biome: human gut; feature: human-associated habitat; material: faeces | place: Austria | collected 2013
CAATGGCATTAAATTCATCTAAAGTCTGCTGATATTCCTCCATCAGCTCCTCCAGATGATCTGTAGCCGCCATATCCTCGCAGATCTGGTTGATCTTATTCTGAAGCCTTACAAATTCTTCACTGATATAATCAAATACCGTAATCTCTTTTTCTTCCTCAACGGTGTAAAACTGACTGACATACCCAATCCTTCCAGGTACATCCACGATCAGCTTTCCATCGTATAAATATTCATCCGAATGAAGGATCATATTCACCAGTGTACTTTTTCCCGTGCCATTGGTGCCAATAAAGGCACAGTGAACATCATCCTCCAAAGTGAAAGAAATCTGATTGTATAACTCTTTATGTGGAAAAGAGTAGGATAAATTTTCTGCTTTTATCATAGTAACTCCTTTTCTTTATTTCAGTTTCGGCAGATTCCATCTGTAATGAGCCGCAAGATACCGCATCAAAATCACAGTTGCCGAGCCGAAGATCAGGGATGCAACTACCCCAAAGTGACGGTAAGTATGCACGCATACAATTGCTCCCACGATAGATGCACATGCATATATGTGCTTTACAAAAATATAAGGCGGTACCTCGGCCATCATGTCACGAAGCAGCCCCCCGCCTACACCTGTAATGGTTCCCACAAATACCAGCAAAAAAGTATTGTCTGCAAATCCCTGGCGAATACCGGTGTTCACACCTACTACTGTGAAAATTCCCAGCCCCACAGAGTCCATTACAAGCATAACCTTGTCATAAGTAACATTTCCTTCCAATAATTCCCTTTTAAAATATAAAAGGAAAAATACCAGAACAGAAGTAAGCACTGCCACTGCCGCATAAACCGGCTTCTGGAATACGCCTGGCGGAATAATCCCAAGTGTCACATCACGGATCATACCACCTCCAACTGCAGTCACCACTCCCAACACTGAAACTCCGAAAATATCCATCTTCTGTTCAGATCCAACCAGTGCACCTGATGCTGCAAATGCCACTGTGCCGATCATTTCCAGAATAAATGTGATCGTTTCCTGATACCCCATAAAATAATACCTCTTCCATTTTTTTACCAGCGCTTTCTTCCCTCTTTTCCTCTTCGTCTATGCGCTGGCTCACTGTCCCCTATTGTACCATAAAACCCCCCATTTGCCACCTGGAAAATTCACGAAACCACAACAAATTTCAGATTGGCTAAATTTTCTTGTTAAAAAATGACCGGAAGATCGCTCTCCCGGCCATAACTTTCATTTCTTCTCTTCACTTGTAAAGCTTGCCCGAATCCCGGTAAATTTTTCCATCATCCCTTCACGCCTCCAAGTGCCACACCAGCCACAATATACTTGGAAAGCACCAGGTAAACCACAACCAGCGGGATAATGGTAACAAAAAGTCCCACATAAACCACACCGTAATCCGTACGGAACTGGTTAGAGCTTAACAGCTGCACGAACATAGGAAGCGTCTTCTTGGAATCTGTAGTTAACAGGATGGTCGGTGTAAACAGGTTGTTCCACTGTGCAATAAACTGGAAGATCGCCTGTGTAGCAACCGCCGGCTTCATAATCGGCAGAATGATCCGGTTAAAAGTATGCCACTCCTTGGAGCCGTCAATTCTCGCCGCCTCGATCATTTCCAGGGACAATGTGCTCTCCATATACTGCTTCATAAAGAACACAACCGTAGGCGCCGCAATGGTGGGAATGATCAGCGGAATGTAGGTATCGATCAGCTTCAGATCCAGCATAAACCGGTAAAAACCGATAATGGAAATCTGGCTTGGCACCATCATAACCGCCATAATAAACGCCCATGCAAATTTCTTAAACTTAAAATCATAAACATGAATGCCATACGCCGTCAGCGCGGAAAAATAAACCGCCAGGAAAGTACCCGGAATGGTAATGGTTGCAGAGTTCAAAATCGCCTTCTGCAGGGTAATCTGCATACCATTCTGCTTGATCATCAGGTTTTTCCAGTTCTCGATCAGATGGGTGGACGGAATCAGGGAAACACCCGCCTTAATGGATTCCGAATCCCTTGTAGCATTCATCACCAGAAGTACAAAGGGCAAAAGTGCGATCAGACAGAAGAAAATGCAGATCACCATACGAAAGATTCTCTGATGCAGCAGACTTTTGCTGTAGCTGTCCTTTTCTTTACTCATAATCTTCCACCTGCCTTTCTGCGCTGCCGCTGCTCTCTCTTCATCCGCCTGTCTTCACTGTCTCCCATCGTGGCAAACAGAATCAGGCTGACGATCAACGTGATCACAAACAGTACAACGGAAACGGCTGCTGCCTTTCCAACATCGCTGTTATACAGACGCATAATATACATGGCCATAGTAGTGGTCTTGTCATCCGGCAGACCCACAAGTCCGGTCTCCGGAACATTGAACAGCGCCGGAATATCATACATCTGCAGACCGCCAATCGCGGAAGTCACCAGAGTATACAGCATGATCGGCTTCAAAAGAGGCAGGGTAATGTAGCGGAACTTTTTCCATCCTGTTGCCCCGTCAATATCTGCCGCCTCGAAAAGTCCCGGGTCAATGCCAAGAACACCAGAAATCAGAAGCAATGTGGTATTTCCAAACCACATCCACCACAAAATGCCGGAAATCAGCCCGCGGCTTCCAGCCACACTGGACATGAAATCGAAATTGCTGCTGAGGATTCCCCAGTCTTTCAAGGTCTGGGTAATGGGTCCATACTGGGAAAACAGGGATTTAAACAGTACGGAAACAGATGCTGCGGTGATAACGCTTGGAAGATACACAATGACCTTCATGGCTCCCGTTCCCTTTACCTTCACCTTCTCATCGGTAAGCCACACAGCCAGAAGAAGGGAAACCAGGATCTGTGGAACAAAGTTAAAGCCCCACATGATCAGGGTATTTTTCAGATAACTGAGCACGTACCCTCTCTCACCAGCTGTCATGCCAAGGATATTGAGAAAATTCTTGATTCCCGCAAAGTCCACGAACTCACGTCCATTCCGCTTGTAATACGTCAGCGTGCTGTAATAAAATGTATTGATCAGCGGCCATAACTGGAAAACCAGATAGGTAATAAAAAACGGTGCGATAAAAAAGTAGCCATACCTTCCATAACTGATTTTTTTCTTCTTTTTCTTATTCATAACAGCCTCCTGTCTGAACCTGATGCGCCCTGGCAGGGCAGAACGCCTGACACTAAGGGGAACCCACTTTTTGGCTTCCCTGTCACTGGCAGTCATTCTGCTTCTGAAACCAAAGCAGCCACCGGCAACTCATACAGATAGAAGAATGTGCTGCTCCTTCTTTTTGGGAAGAAGCAGCACACTCACTACTACTTATTTTTTACTTTTACAAGCCCTTACGTTTGATTTATTCTGCGCTCAGGTAAGAGAATGTATCGTGGATAGAAGCGGTCAGATCTGCGATTGCAGTGTCAAGGTCTTTCTCTCCTGTTGCGTAAGCCTTGGTCTGGGTATCCATAAGGGAAAGAATCTGCTGATCTTCTGCTGTTACCATGGAAGCGTCAAGTCCATCTGCTAATGGAAGGAAGAACTCCATGAAGTTCTGTCCAGCATCCGGATACAGATATCCATTGCCGTCTGCGGATGTGCCAGCGTCGATGATCTTGCTGACTGCTTCTGTATTGTTTACATAGTCAGAGTTCAGAGTGTTGATTGCAACCATGCCGTCCTCATCGCAGGTAAAGAATTTCATAATCTTCGCTGCAAGCTCGGTATCTGCACAATCTGTTGTAGCTGCAAGGCCTGTGCCGCCCCAGTAGCATTTTGTCTGGGTAGGAACAAGGATGGTGTTGTCTTTCCATGAATCGGTCAGACACCAGTATACGAACCACGGGCATCCCATGTAAGCAACTGCTGCATTGGATTCTTCGCCGTCACCGCTCATATTTGCACTCCAGTCAGCGCTCCACTGATCGGTATTGAAGGTAAGGTCTTCGTCATAAAGAGTCTTGGCTGTTTCCATGTAGGTCTTAATATTGTCATCAATTGTGATCTTATCGTTCTCATCATAGAAGCCCTGGGTTCTGGAACCGGTCAGGCTTCGTTTGATCTCATCATAACCGGAAAACAGTTTGCACTTGCCGCCGGAAGCCTCGTTTACTTCTCTTGCGGTCTCAACGATGGTATCCAGGTCTTTGAACTTCTCAGCAAGCTCTGCAGGATCGGTTGTTCCAAGATATTTCTCAGCCAGATCTGCACGGATCGCATAGCATCCAGGAGTTGCCTGCCAGAACAGTGCTCTTACATTGCCGTCCATATCAGAGCCAAGATCCAGGTTGTACTGATAGCTGTTTGCATAATCGTCAGCGGTAATGCCAAGGTCTGCTACATTCTGAACCCAGTCGCTGTTGACATATTTCTGAACGTAGTCAACTTCCAGGCCCATCATATCCGGATATAATTCATTGGAAGGATCATCCAGTACAGGATCCAGTTTGCCCTGATAGTAATCAGATCCGCCTGTGTTTACGAATACGATTCTTTCGTAATCATCTGGATAGGCTTCTTTAAATGGTCCGTCAAGAATCTTCTTGATATCGTCATTCCAGCCCCATACAACAAAGGAATCATCTGCGGAAGCGTCTCCGGTAACTTCGTTCTCCGGCGCTGCATCTTCTGCCATAACCGGAACTGCAAACATTGTCATTCCTGCCAGCATAGAAGCTGTTAATAATACGCTCACCATTTTTTTCTTCATGTTACTTCCTCCTTTAATATGATATCTTTTCCTTTTTTGATTGCTACTTGAATCCCCTGGGCGGATACACGGTTTTCACAGATGCTCCTTTGAAAAGCGTTCCGTCTACTGTGTACTTCTCAATTACGGTGGTCTTGGGGTGCTCGATCAGCTCAATCAGCCGTTCTGCTGCGATCCTGCCGATTGCTGCAGTATCCTGGCAAAGGGTGGTTAGCCTTGGCTCAAGAACCTGGGCAATATTGATTCCGTCATAGCCGGCTACCGAAATGTCCTCCGGTATCCGAAGCCCTCTCTCCCGTATCTCGTTTATCCCTCCTAATGCTGCATAATCATCAGGATAGAGAATACAGGTGGGCGGATCCTTCAGATCCAGTAGTTCGCCAGTTCTCTCTCCTGCCAGGTCCGCATCTCTGTAAAAAGATGGCCTTACATATTCATCCGGTTCTTCGATTCCCAGCCGCTGCAGGGTACGGTAAAAGCTTCCAAGCCGGTTCTTGGTAACCGATGTGTCATCTCCGTGGATGTAAGCGATCTTGCGGTGTCCCTTCTTATAAATATAAGTAACAAGATCTTCCATTCCCTGAATGTTGTTGGATACTACCGAAATCCTTCCATCACAGATATGATCAATGGTCACTGCCGGAATGTCCGAAAGCAGAAGCTCCTGAACCTCATCTGCGGTAAAATCCACGCAGGCCATTACCACGCCGTCCACGCTGCGGTATCTGCAGTGCTCTAAGTAAGTCATCCTTCTGCCGGAAACATTTCCGCTGGTAAACGTGATGTCATAGCCTTTTGCCTCCGCAGTACTCTTGAAGCTCTCCAGAACATGGTTGAAATAGTCATGGGTGAGTCCGCTTCTGGCTTCGTCCACAAACAGGACTCCCAGGTTAAAGGTCCGCTTCGTCTTCAGGGCTCTTGCCGATGAGTTGGGGAGGTACCCCATCTCCGAAGCCGTTTTCAATATGTAGTTTCTTGTTTCTTCTCCGATGTCGGAGTAACCATTTAATGCTTTACTGACAGTGGCGACTGAGACATTGCACTTCTTCGCGATTTCTTTCATGGAAACCATAAGCCTGCCTCACTCTCTGGTCTGTTACTGCTTCTCGCATTCACAGCAACCCTTTTTCTTTCCTGTCATCTCTAAATCGTTTTCGTGGCTTTATAGTATCCCCTTATGCACAAAAAATCAAGTGCTTTTTCTCGTTTTTTGTGCGTTTTAACTGCATTCTACCTATTGCACAATTTCATCTCTTGTGTTTTTTACAATTTCATCTGCAGCCATGAAAGTTTCCGAAAAATTTTCGCGAAAATTTTCGTGCTTTAAATCTCTGATTTGTCATATATAATAGATTTAATTTTTACTGTAATTTTTCAGTTGCTTTTCGTCAGTCTATCTATTATACTTAGGGCAAATGTAGACCATTATTCTTTACTATTACTTCTTTTTGCCAGAACTTATTCGTTTTCGTATGTTAATTATCTCACAATTTCAATTGGCGTTATACCATAAATAAACGAATCATTTTTGCGATCTGTAATTTAAGATACGGTCAAATAGACAAGAACAGAACTTTTTAAGGAGGATTACTTCATGAATTTCGGACATTTCGATGATGTGAATAAAGAATATGTCATTACTACCCCGGATACCCCGCTGCCCTGGATCAATTACCTGGGCTCCCAGGATTTCTTTTCCCTGATTTCCAATACCTGCGGCGGCTACAGCTTCTACAAGGATGCCAAGCTGCTGCGCATTACCCGCTACCGCTACAACAACATTCCGGTAGATTCCAACGGAAAATATTACTACATTAAGGACGGCGATTCCATCTGGAACCCGGGGGCAATGCCTACCCGCACGTCTCTGGATGCCTATGAGTGCCGCCACGGTCTTGGCTACAGCCGCTTCCACGGGGAAAAGAACGGGCTGGCAGCGGACCTTCTGGCTTTTGTTCCAGTTGACACTCCATGCGAGATCAACAAGCTGACTTTGAAAAACAACTCTGATGCTGCGAAAGAGATTTCCCTTTTTTCCTATGTGGAGTTCTGTCTGTGGAATGCAGTGGATGATATGACCAACTACCAGCGAAACTTAAGCACTGGTGAGGTGGAGATCATCGGCAGCACCATTTACCATAAGACCGAGTACAGAGAGCGCCGCAACCACTACAGCTTTTTCACAGTAAATGCCCCGGTGGATGGCTTTGATACCAGCCGTGATGATTTCCTGGGACTTGGCCGCGGAAACAATAATCCGATTGCTGTGGAGGAAGGAAAGAGCCGCAACTCCGTTGCCAGCGGATGGTACCCAATTGCCAGCCAGCAGATCAACGTTACCCTGGCACCGGGCGAGGAGAAAGAATTTGTGTTCCTTCTTGGCTACTGCGAGAATCCCAAAGATGACAAATGGGAAGCACCAAATGTGATCAAGAAGGATCCGGCTAAGAAGATTATGGAGAAATTCGCCGCTTCCCAGCAGGTGGATGCCGCCTTTGCCCAGCTGAATGCATACTGGGATGAGCTTCTCTCCCGCTATCACGTAGAGAGCCAGGATCCTCATGTAAACCGTATGGCAAATATCTGGAACCAGTACCAGTGTATGGTTACCTTTAACATGTCCCGCTCCGCTTCCTACTACGAATCCGGAACCGGACGCGGCATGGGATTCCGTGATTCCTGCCAGGATCTTCTTGGCTTCGTCCATCTGATCCCGGAGCGCGCAAGGGAAAGAATCCTGGACATCGCTGCCACCCAGTTTGAGGACGGAAGCGCTTACCATCAGTACCAGCCTCTTACCAAGCAGGGCAACCTGGATATTGGAAGCGGATTTAACGATGACCCGCTGTGGCTGATCGCAGCGGTGGCAGCTTACTTAAAGGAGACTGGAGACTACGCGATCTTAGACGAGATGGTTGCCTTTGACTGTCATATGGAAAAAGCAGCAACCCTGTTTGAGCATCTGCGCCGTTCCTTCGAGTACAGCCGCACCCATCTTGGACCGCACAAGCTTCCGCTGATCGGACGGGCAGACTGGAACGACTGCCTGAACTTGAACTGCTTCTCCAATGAGCCTGGAGAGTCTTTCCAGACTACCGGGCCTTCCGAGGGACCAGTTGCAGAGTCTGTGTTTATTGCAGGTATGTACGTGAAATATGGAAATGAGTTTGCGGAAATCTGCAGACGTGTTGGGAAGGAAAAAGAGGCAGAAATCGCGCAGAAGGCTGTGGATGAAATGTACCAGGCCGTTCTGGACGCTGGCTGGGACGGTGAATGGTTCCTGCGTGCTTATGATGCAGCTTCCCAGAAGGTTGGCTCCCATGAATGCGAAGAGGGACAGATTTTCATTGAGCCTCAGGGCTTCTGCATCATTGCCGGAATCGGCGTGAAGGAAGGCCTTGCCAAGAAAGCACTGGATTCTGTGAAAGAGCGTCTGGATACCAAGTACGGCATTATGCTTCACCAGCCGGCTTACACAAAATATTACCTGAACCTTGGGGAGATTTCCTCCTACCCGCCGGGATACAAGGAAAACGCAGGTATCTTCTGTCACAACAATCCATGGATCTCCATTGCGGAAACTGTGATCGGCAGAGGAAACCGTGCTTTTGAAATTTATAAAAAGACCTGTCCGTCTTATATTGAGAACATCAGTGAGATTCATCGCACTGAGCCTTATGTTTATTCCCAGATGATCGCAGGACGGGATGCAGCCCGCCACGGTGAGGCAAAAAACAGCTGGCTTACCGGAACAGCTGCCTGGACCTTTGTCAACCTGTCCCAGGCGATCCTTGGCGTGCAGCCTTCCTACGACGGACTTTCCATTGATCCGTGCATTCCGGAAGGATTCGGTGACTTCACCCTCACCCGCCGCTTCCGCGGTGCCACTTACTACTTCGATGTGAAGAACCCGAACAATGTGGAAAAAGGCGTTGCTTATCTGGAAGTGGACGGAAAACAGGTGGAAGGAAATGTGGTTCCTGTTGAGGATGGTAAAAAAGAATATCATGTGACGGTGCATATGGCATAGTGATTTATTTATATACGACACATATACCAGAATACCAGGAAAGCCTCCAGAGTAAAATCGCTCTGGAGGCTTTCTTGTATTTTGTCACAATTCCAATTATTTCCCTGCATTCTCATAAAGAGGATAAATCTCTTTCTTAAATGTATAGCGGATGAAAATAAAGCAAACCGCCCCGGAGAATACCTCCGCGATAGGGAATGCCCACCAGCAGGCTCCAAGTCCTCCCACTTTTGCAAGGATAAAGGCTGCAGGAAGCAGTACGATCAGCTGTCTGAGCACAGACACGGCAAGGCTGAGGAAGCCATGTCCCAGTGCCTGGAACACAGAGGATGCCACCACAGAAAATCCTGCGATCAAAAAGCTGAGACTAATGATCCGAAGGGCCGGGATTCCAATTGCCAGCATGTCATCCGATGCGCTGAAGATTCCAAGAAGCGCTCCCGGGAAAAGCTGGAATACTGCAAATCCTGCCAGCATAATGCACACGCCGTAGGTGATGCTCAGCTTTATGGCCTTGGTAATACGATCCGGCTTTCTCGCACCGTAGTTGTATGCGGCGATAGGTACCAGACCATTGTTCAGACCAAATACCGGCATAAAGATAAAGCTCTGCAGCTTGAAGTATACGCCGAATACCGCAGTTGCTGTGGAAGTAAATCCCATCAGGATCTTGTTCATTCCAAAGGTCATAACCGAACCAACGGAAGCCATGATGATAGACGGGAATCCAACGCTGTAAATGTGACGGATCACTTCCCCGTTCAGTTTATATTTCACAAGGGAAATATGCAGTTCCTTGTTCAGCTTGATGTTCATGATCACACCGATCACAGCTGCAATGATCTGTCCGGTTACAGTAGCAAGCGCCGCACCGGTTACTTCCATTCTCGGGAATCCAAAGAGACCAAAGATCATGATCGGGTCTAAAATGATATTGATCACAGCACCAATCAGCTGGGTTGCCATAGAATATATGGTTTTTCCCGTGGACTGCAGAAGCTTCTCCGCACACAACTGGATAAACAGACCGAAAGACATGATTCCGATCACCCGCACATAATCCACGCCGTATGCCAGGATCTGGGGATCATCGGTCTGCACGCTGAAAAATGCCGGAGCGAAAAATCCGCACACAATGGCAAATCCGATGAAGCTGAAAATAGCAAGGTAAATACCGTTGTTTACCGCGCTGTTGGCATATTCATTTTTCTTTTCCCCAAGGGCACGGGAAACCAGGGCATTGATACCTACACCTGTACCGGTTCCCACCGCGATCATCAGGTTCTGTACCGGGAAAGCAAGGGAAACTGCTGTCAGTGCATTTTCGCTGAGTTTCGCAACAAACATGCTGTCCACAATGTTATAAAGCGCCTGGACCAGCATGGAAATCATCATAGGCACGGACATGGTAAGCAGAAGCTTTGCCACAGGCATCACGCCCATTTTGTTTTCCTGGATATTTTTTTCTTTTTCCAAAAATTACTCTCTCCTTTCAAATCAAAAACTGGTTTGCCAAAAGGCCAGAGCGTGTTTGAAAAAGGCTTTCTGCAAGATGTACGCCACAATTTGTGGGAGATTTTGTTCGGATGAGGGCGCCGTAGCGGGCTACGGCAAC
>OLRY01002916.1_pt1 | contig 10360 bp, 7 predicted proteins | sample 1672541 | NCBI WGS metagenome assembly OLRY01 (sample SAMEA3136697, study PRJEB25190) | human gut metagenome | biome: human gut; feature: human-associated habitat; material: faeces | place: Austria | collected 2013
CCGCGCGAGAGGTGCTGTTCGGCGACGCGGCAGAGACCGCCGCGCGCCTGCGCAGGGCCATCAGCAAGGCAAAGGGGCCGCGGCGCGAGGCGCTCGAGAATGCCGCCGCGGCAGACTTGGCCGCGCTGGACGCGGGCACCATGCCCTGCGCGCTGGATAAATACCTGGGCCTGCGCTATGAAAAGCCTGCGCTGGTGCTGGAATATCTGGAGCATCCGCTTGTGTTCTTCTCAGAGCCAAGCGCCATCCGCGAGGCGGCGCGCGCCCTTGCCTTCCGTTTTGGTGAAGAGCTGAAAGGCCTGTTCGAAGAGGGCGTGCTGTGCGCCGGGCTGGACAAATTTTACGACGACGGCGCCGCGCTGTGGCAGGCTGCCGGAAAGCACAGCGCCGTGCTGTGCGAAAATTTTGCACGCACCGTGCCGGACGTGCGCCTTGCCGCTACCGTAAATATGCCCGCGCACGCGCTGCCGCCGTGGGCGGGCGAGGTGCGCGCACTTGCGGAAGAGCTTGGCCCTCTGCTGGCCCAGAAATATGCCGTGTGCGTGCTGGCGGGCACAAAGCGCGCAGGCGAAGCCCTTGCGCGGGACCTTTCGCGCGCCGGCCTCTCTGCTGCTTTTTATGCAAAGCTGCCGCAGGCATGCCCGCCTGGGCATGTGGCCGTGGCTGCAGGCGGCAAGGCACGTGCCGCATCCAATGCACCTATCCGGCTCTATGGCGATGAAAGTGTTCATCAGAGTCCTTTCGGAATGAGTGCGGTAGCGAGACGCCCTATTGAGCGGCGGGCGCGACGTTCTGAGGTGCCGCCTCCGCAGCCAGGCGATCTTTCATCGCGCTGTAGAGCGACTGCATATGGCGCTCGGCCCACACCTGGTCGTCGATGCAGTGCACCTCGCAGGCGGAGTACTTGTCCTCGGGCGTACCGGACAGCGGGTCGGTCACATGCATGGTCAGGTCGTTGCACTTGCCGATCCACCATTGGTAGGTCATGTAGACGGCGCCCTTGTTGATGCGCTCGTCCAGCTTCGCGCGCGTGATCACCTTGCCGCGGCGCGAGCTCACCCAGACCAGATCCTCGTCCTTGACGGTGCGGGCGGCGGCATCGGCGGGGTTGATGTGCACGTAGCCCGGCTCGTCGGCCAGCATCGAGAGCACCTTGCAGTTGCCGGTCATAGAGCGGCAGGAGTAGTGCCCCACCTCGCGCACCGTGCACAGCACGAGCGGATAGGCGTCGTCGGGCATCTCGGTGGGCTCCACGAAATCGTGAGCCATGAGAATGGCCTTCTTGTCGGCGGTGTTGAACTGGCCGTTCTTGTAAAGCGTCGGAGTGCCCGGGCATTCCAGCGTCGGAATCGGCCACTGGGCATGGCCCACGCCGGCCATCTTCTCGTAGGTGGCGCCGTAGAAGTTCGGGCACAGCGAGCGCATCTCGTCCCAAATCTCCTGGGTGTCCTCGTAGTGCATGGGATAGCCCATGCGGGTCGACAGCTCGCTGAAGATCTGCCAGTCGTGCTTGCACTCGCCCTTGGGCGGCACGGCAGCCGTAAAGCGCTGGAAGGTGCGGTCGGAAGCGGAGAACACGCCGTCATGCTCGCCCCAGGACGTGCCCGGGAACACCACGTCGGCCAAAGCCGTCGTCTGAGTCATGAAGATGTCCTGGCTGATGAGCAGCTCGAGGTTCTCCAGCGTCTCCTTCATATCGGCGGAGTCGGGCTCAGTCTGCAACGGATCCTCGCCGAAGTTGTAGAAGGCCTTGATCTTACCCTCTTTCACGCCATGGGGCAGGTCGGTCAGCTTGAAGCCGGGCTCGGCGGGAAGCTTCCCCTCCGGCAGACCCCATGCCTTTTCGAACTTGGCGCGGGCCTCGGGGTTCTCCACCTTCTGATAGCCGGGAAGCAGGCTCGGCCACATGCCCATGTCGCAGGAGCCCTGGACGTTGTTCTGGCCGCGCACCGGAGCCAGGCCGGCGTTGTCGCGGCCGATCTGGTTCGTGACGCAGGCAATGGCGGCGATGGTGTGCACCGTCTTCACGCCCTGGCGCTGCTGGGTGACGCCCATGCCCCAGCCGATAATGGAGTTGGGGGCCGTAGCGTACATGCGGGCGGCCTTGCGAATATCGTCGGGGCTGCAGCCGCAGATGTCGGCGACCGACTCCGGCGTGTAGTTCTTGATGGTCTCCCACCACTCGTCGAAGCCGTTGGTGTGGGCGTCGATGAAGGCGCGGTCGTGCAGGTTCTCGCTCACGATAACGTTGGCGAACGCATTCATGAAGGCGAGGTTGCAGCCGTTCTTGATCTGGATGTACAGATCAGCGATGCGCGCCGTCTCAATGGAGCGCGGGTCGACGACGATGATCTTGGCGCCCTTCTCCTTGGCCTTCACGATACGGCGGGCGACGATCGGGTGCGAGGCCGAGGGGTTGTAGCCGAACAACATGATGAGGTCGGCGTTCTCCATGTTGGGAATGGAGACGGACATGGCGCCGGAGCCCACGGTGTCCATAAGGCCGATGACCGAGGGGCCGTGGCAGGTGCGGGCGCAGTTGTCGATGTTGTTGGTGCCCACGCAGGCGCGGGTGAACTTCTGCATGACGTAGTTGGCCTCGTTGCCCGGCCCGCGCGAGGAGCCCGTGAGCATAATGGCGTCGGGGCCGTACTTCTCCTTGATGGCCATGAGCTTTTTGGCCGTGAAGTCCAGTGCCTCGTCCCAGGTGACGCGCTCCAGCTCGCCGCCCTTCTCGCGACGGATCATCGGATGCAGAATGCGCGGCGTGAGAATCTTGGTGTCGTTGATAAAATCGAAGCCCGACAGGCCCTTCAGGCACAGCTCGCCCTCGTTGGTCACGCCATCGAGGCCCTCGGCGCCGATGACCATGCCGTCGTCCACGATGAGATTGAGCTTGCAACCGGCACCGCAGTACGGGCAGACGGCCATGTGCTTTTCCATAGTGCAATTCCTCCTTGGGGCTAGTTGAGATCGGTGTTCAAGGGCACGCTCGAGAAGGCGCCCGAGGCCACGGCGGCCCTCATGCGGCGCTGACGCTGGCGGTCGGCCAGCTCTTCCTCGTCGACGACCATGAGACCTCCGGTGGGGCAGGCCTCCACGCAGGCCGGGCCGCCCTCGCGGTCGTAGCACAAATCGCACTTGACAAGGGATGCCTTGGGAGCGCTTTCCACCGTAAGGCCGCCGAGCTTGGCCGCGCCCTCCTGGGAGACGACTTCCACGGCCCCATAGGGACAGGCGAGCACGCAGCTGCGGCAACCGATGCAGCGCTCCTGCTTTATGGCCACGCGGGCACCATCGAAGTACAGCGCGCCTTCGGGGCACGATGCCACGCAGGGCGCGTCGGCGCAATGGTGGCACACGATGGGCGCCGAAATGGTAAGGGTGGTGATGAGATTCAATCGCGGCTTGGGAACGTCACCCGGCACGCTGTGCTTCAGAAGGCAGCCTGCCATGCAGGTCTGGCAACCGATGCACAGGCCCGGGTCGGCAATGACGAATTTGGAACCCATGTAGATCCTCCTACGCTCTTCTCTCGCGACAGCCGCAAGGCCGTCGCTGGCATGATTCCGCGTCCTGCCGTTGCCTCCCCTATCGTCGGATTGGCACAAGCACGGAGCGGCGGCTCGCTTCACCCAACAAAGACGCGCGCCACCTGACGCAGCGCAACGGCTTCCCGGCGCTCCGGAATCGCCGGGAACGCTCTTTGCGCACCCCTCAAAATGGACGCAGGTGTCCCCTGCGGTAAAGCCGTAGCAAAGGAAAGAATTAAGTCAGACAGCTGGTGCCTCTCGAAGATGTCACGGCCGTTATACGCCCCTCGAAAGCGTTTCGCAAGAGTGAATTTTGGCTTTTTTCAAATTGGAAATAAGGAACAGCTCGGATGAGCCTTCTTCTATTTGTAATGTGTTTGTACTACACTATGTTCCATTTCCCAGGGGTTTCTTCACGGAGTTGGCACGAAACCCTCGAAATAAGCCTCTTCTCGCTACCGAAGGGGCTGCAACGGCGCTACCCAGGAGGCTCCCATGGCCAAGCACGCAACCATGCAGATTCGCATCGATGAGGATCTCAAAGAACAGGCCGACCGCCTCTTCGAGGCCCTTGGCCTCTCCCCCTCCGAGGCCGTGCGCCTCTTCGTGGCCCAATCGGTTATCGAGCGGCGGCTCCCCTTCACGCCGCACCTCAGCAAAAGCGAGGGGGGCACGTCGGCTTTCGGCAAGCTGCGCCATTACGCCAACCCCCACCTTACGGGAGACGAGCGCGCTGCATGGCTCAAAAAGCAGGGGGAGAACACGGGCGATGCGCGCTTTCGCACGACCACCGTCGCCGACCCCACCACGACCATCGTGGATGAGACCGTCCTCTTGCACTACCTGCTCGACGACGAGCCGCGGCCATCGACCAAAGCGCGGCGCCTGATCGCCTCCGGATGCGCCCAAGCTTATCCGGAAACGGCGGCGCTCACCGTCCAGCTTCTTGAGGAGGACTACCGCGTTCCCCGATCGCTCATCGGCACCGTGATGGAGCTTCTCGCCGACGACGTCTCCTTCCAAGACGGCGCTACCGTCAGATTGGCCGCGCGTCTTTACGCCGGCAACCGCCTCTCGTTCACCGCCTGCCTCATTGCCGCCAGAAACGTGCTGACGGGCTATCCGGTGGAGACCTTCAACAAACAGCTGTCCAACATCACCCGATAGGCCTCTGTTCGCCGCCAGAGAAGGATCGACCGCGCACAAAAAGGCACCCACCCCAAAGGGCAGGCGCCGTGCAAGCTCTATTGCGTTCGACAGCGCTGCGCACTTACAGGATGCGCAGGCTCACATCCTTCAGCTGGCGGCCGGTGACAGCACTCGGAGCGCCCGTCATGGGGTCGCTCGCGCTGCTCGTCTTCGGGAAGGCGATGACGTCGCGGATGGAGTCCTTGCGGGCCAGAAGCATCACGAGGCGATCCAAGCCCAGCGCGATGCCGCCGTGCGGCGGGGCGCCCAGCTCCAGCGCGCGGATGAGGTGGCCGAACTTCTCGTCGATCTCCTCGTCGGTCAGTCCCACGACGCGCAGGATGCGGCGCTGCTCCTCGGCGTTGTGGATGCGGATGGTGCCGCCGCCCACCTCGAAGCCGTCCATGACCAAGTCGTAGGAGTAGCTGCCACAGGCCAGCGGATCGCTCTCGATCTTGCCCAGATCCTCCTTCAGCACATGGGTGAAGGGATGGTGCTCGGCAGCGTACTTCTTCTCGTCCTCGTCATAGCGGAACATGGGGAAGTTCACGACCCACAGCAGCGCGTGGCCCTCGCGGGGGATGTTCATGGCGTCGGCCATGTGCAGGCGCAGGGCGGAGAGCACCGCGTTGGCGATCTCGGGCTTATCGGCCGCGAACAGCAAAAGATCGCCGGGCTCTACTTCCATCTCGGCCTTCAGGGCCGCCCACTCCTCGTCGGTGAAGAACTTCTTGATGGGGCTCTTCTCCTGGCCATCGGTGGTGAACGCCACCCAGGCCATGCCCTTGGCGCCGTTGGCCTCGGCGATGCTGGCGAGCTTCTCCACCTCGCCGCGGGACCAGTCGCCGGCACCCTTGACGTTGATGGCCTTCACCACTCCGCCGGACTGGGCCACGCTCGCGAACACCTTGAAGCCGGTGTCCTTCACAATGTCGGTGATGTCGTGAAGCAGCATGCCGAAGCGCACGTCGGGGCGATCGCAGCCGTACAGGCGCATGGCGTCGGCGTACTGCATCTTCTGCAGCGGGAAGGCGACGTCGGTCACACCCACGGCCTTCAAGGTCTCGGCCATGACACCTTCCATCATGTCGCACACATCGTCGCCCTCGACGAAGGACATCTCGATGTCGACCTGGGTGAACTCGGGCTGGCGATCGGCGCGCAGGTCCTCGTCGCGGAAGCACCGGGCGATCTGGTAGTAGCGCTCCACGCCGGCGCACATGAGCATCTGCTTGAACTGCTGGGGGCTCTGAGGCAGGGCGTAGAACTTGCCCGGGTTCGGACGCGACGGCACGATGTAGTCGCGGGCGCCCTCGGGCGTGGAGTTCGCCAGAATCGGCGTCTCGATCTCCAGGAAACCACGCTCGTCCAGGGCCCGGCGCATGGCCTGGGTCACCGTGTGGCGCAGCTTCAGGTTGGCGAGCATCTCGGGACGGCGGATGTCCAGATAGCGCCACTTCATGCGCGTGATCTCATCGGTCTCGATGCCATCCTCAATGGAGAAGGGCGGCGTCACCGACGTGTTCAGCACCTGTACCGCATTGGCCAAAACTTCGATCTCGCCCGTGATCATGTTCGGGTTGATCGCCTCCGGTGCACGCTCGCGCACGCGCCCGGACACCTTCAGCACGTACTCGCGACCCAAGTGCTCGGCCGCATGGAAGTCCTCCTCGCTCACACAATCGGGATCGACCACCACCTGGGTATAGCCATCACGGTCGCGCAGGTCGATGAAGATGAGGCCGCCGTGGTCGCGGGTGTGCCACGCCCAACCGCACAAAGTCACCTCTTGGTTCACATCAGTCGCACGCAGCTGCCCGCAGGTGGCGGTATGCATGCAATATTCGTTGCGGAAGTCTTCCATAGTCGTTTCGTTGCTCCTAGGGGTCAAAAATCACGTGCCCGTAATCGTACCGCATTGCAGGCGCGCAAGCTAGCTTTCAGCGCGTTCAGCAACGGAAAAGCGCACAGACGGCAGCAAAAAGCCCCCGTCGCTCTCGCGCAGCGACGGGGGCTGAGCAATGCACGATCAGTTCTTATCCTTTGATCAGATCGCGCAGCACGTACTGGAGGATGCCGCCATTCTCGTAGTAGCGGCCCTCCGTGGGCGTGTCGATGCGCACGATGGCGTCGAAGGTTATGACGCCTCCATCGGGCTTCTCGGCCGTCACCTTCACGACAGCCGGGCTCGGCAGCCCCGCCGAGAAGTCGATGGGCGCCACCGTGATGGTCTCGGAGCCGTCGAGACCCAGCGTCTCCGCATTTTGCCCCTCGATGAACTGCAGCGGCAGGATGCCCATGCCGATGAGGTTGGAGCGATGGATGCGCTCGAAGCTCTCCGCGATGGCCACGCGCACGCCGAGCAGCATCGGACCTTTGGCCGCCCAGTCTCGGGACGAACCGGAGCCGTACATCTTGCCCGCAAGGACTGCCGCCGGCGTGTCGGAGGCGGCGTAGTTTTCGGCGGCGTAGTACAGAGGCGTTATCTCACCGGTAGTGAAGTCGCGGGTCCAGCCGCCCTTGCGGCCGTCCGCCAGCTTGTTCTGCAGCTTCACGTTCGCGAAGGTGCCGCGCATCATCACCTCGTGGTTGCCGCGACGGCTGCCGTAGGTGTTGAAGTCGGCCGGAGCCACACCATGGGCCTCCAGGTACTCAGCCGCCGGCATGTCCGGTGCGATGGCGCCGGCCGGCGAGATATGATCGGTCGTGATGAAGTCGCCGAAGTTGCCGAGCACACGGGCGCCCTCAATGGCGTCCTGGCCCGACACCTCACGGGTCATGCCGTCGAAATAGGGCGGCCGGCGCACGTAGGTAGAGCCGTCGTCCCAAGCGAAGGTATCGCTCGGCTCGGCGCCCAGGGCCTGCCACGCGGCGTCGCCCTCGAACATGTTTGCGGCACCCTGCTCGTACAAGTCGGCCGTCACGAACTCGTCCACAAGAGCGGCCACCTCGTCGGCGGCGGGCACAATGTCGGCGTAGAACACGGGATTGCCCTCAGCGTCCGCGCCAAGGGGATCCTTCTCCAGATCGATGTCCATGGTGCCGGCGATGGCGTAGGCGATGACGTTGGCCGGCTGCATCAGGTAGTTCTGCGACACGTCCGGCGAAATGCGGCCCTCGAAGTTGCGGTTGCCCGACAGAACGCTGGCCAGCTCGATGTCGTCGGCCACGGCATGCATGGCCTCGGACAGAGGGCCCGAGTTGCCAATGCAGCTCATGCAGCCGAAACCGCAGGTATAGAAGCCCAGCTGGCGCAAAGGCTCGGTGAGCCCCGCCCGCTCGAGCAGAAGCTCGGTGGCGCGGCTACCGGGAGCCAAGATGGTTTTCACCCAGGGTGCCGGCGCAAGCCCGCGCTCGGCGGCGTTGCGCGCCATGAGGCCCGTGGCCAGCATCATGGCCTGGTCGGTGGCCGTGGTGCAGCTCGTCACGGCGGCGATGGCAATGGCTCCGTGGGTCAGCTCGTAGTCCTCGCCGTCAACTTCCACATGCACCGTCGCATCGTCGAGGCCGCGCTCGGCGCAGATGGCGCGGAAGCGCTCGCCGGCCTTGGCGAGCGGAATGCGATCGTGGGGGCGCGAGGGGCCCGCCAGAGAAGGTTGAACCGTGGAAAGATCGAGCTCGATCACCTCGGCATAGGTGCGCGGCGCCGCCTCGGGATCATTCCAGTAGCCCTGGGCCTTCGCGTAGGCCTCAACCAGGGCCACCTGCTCGGCGCTGCGGCCTGTGAGGCGCAGGTAGTCCAGGGTGCGGTCGTCCACCGGGAACAGCGTGCAGGTGCAGCCGTACTCCGGGGTCATGTTCGAGATGCAGGCGCGCTGGGTGGCGGAAAGCGCCGCCACGCCGGGGCCGAAGCATTCCACAAAGCAGCCCACCACACCGCGTTCGCGCAGCATTTGTGCGAACGTCAGCGACACGTCCATGGCCGACACGCCTTCGGACAAGTCGCCCGTCAGCTTCACGCCGATGACGCGGGGCACAAGCGTCGTGATGGGTTGGCCCAGCGCGGCCGCCTCCGCCTCGATGCCGCCCACGCCCCAGCCGAGCACACCGATGCCGTTGGCCGTGGGCGTATGGGAGTCGGTGCCCACAAGCGTGTCGAAGTACACCACGGGCGTGCCATCGGCGCCGGTAAGGCCGGCGGGAGACTCCATGACCACGCTGGCGAACTTCTCGATGTTCAGCTGGTGGCAGATGCCCTGTCCCGGCGGCACGATGCGCACGTTCTCGAAGGACTCCTGGGCCCACTTCAAAAAGTCGTAGCGCTCGCCGTTGCGCTTGAATTCCAGCTTCATGTTCTCATCCATGCAGCCGTCGCACCCGGCCACATCCGCGATGACCGAATGGTCGATGACCAAATCGCACGGCACTTGGGGATTAATCTTCTTCGGATCGCCGCCCAGATCGGCGCAGGCCTCGCGCATGACGGCGAAATCGACGAACACCGGCACACCCGTGAAGTCCTGGAACAACACGCGCGCCGGCGAGAACTCCACTTCCTCGCCCGTCTGGCCCGCCAAGCCGGCAGTTACGATGCGCTCGGCCATGGCCTGGGCCTCTTCGGGCGTGCGCCCGCAGCGCAGCGCATTCTCCAAAAGCACGGTAAGGGAGTAAGGCAGCTGCGCCGCCCCCTCTATCTCGCTCACCGGGTAATAGGTGTAGGCCCCATCGCCCACCTTCAAAGAAGCTTCAAAGCTCATGTGTCAATCTCCTTGGAACTAAGCTACATTTTCGATGATCTGAGCGGCACGGCGCTTGAGCATGCCCTTGCCGTTCTCGGCATCGAAGCGCATACGATCGGCCAGGGCGCTTTTCACAGACCCGTCCAGCTTCCCCTGGGAGAAGTCGATGACCGCCAGAAGCATATCCTGGAATTCCAAATCCCCGTGATAGCACTGGATGCCCTCGTCGATGAGAGGCCATACTTTTTCCGAGCGTTTCTCGGTCGTCGCGCCCAGCTTGCACAGAAAGCGCATGGCGGCCAAGCGCAAAGGACCGCTGTCCTCGTCGAACAGGGCCGCCTCGGCGCCGGGGATGGCCTTGTCGCAGGGCCGAGAGTCGAAGGACACGACGTAAGTCAGCGCATCAAGACATTCCCAACGCGTCTGAGCCTCAGGGCGCTCCAATGCGTCGACGAGATCGGACGCGAAAGGCACGAGTATTTCAGGATTCTCAGCAGCCACGCCTGCAATGACCTTCGCTGCCTGCTGGCGGCCGCGGCGGCTCCCATCGGAAAGAGCCTCCACCAACTCCTTCAGCTTCGCCGAATCCTTCAGCGCCTCCTCAACGCGCTTCTTATCTTCAGGGGTCTCTGAACTCAAGGGAAACCTCCCTTTCCTGACGAGCCCTTCGGCTCTGTCATCGACGCCAGTTTTCCAGAAAACATTATACGCGTCCTTATATTTTCAAAGAAAGAAGCCGTTCCCATTTCACGGTTAAGGGCGCACAAAAACAAAAAGACGCCCGCATGGGCGTCCAAATAATAATATAGTTTTGTCGCACAGGTTCGCCCGAGGAAGTCGGCGAGGGTCCGACGGGCGCCCGGAATTGCCCCGCCTCGGGGCCAAGCGGCCTCCGCGCCGCGCCGAGCCCCAAACAAGGGGCGAGGCCGGGCGCCTGTCGGAGCCGCGGCATCGGCAGGG
>OLRY01002925.1_pt1 | contig 10302 bp, 9 predicted proteins | sample 1672541 | NCBI WGS metagenome assembly OLRY01 (sample SAMEA3136697, study PRJEB25190) | human gut metagenome | biome: human gut; feature: human-associated habitat; material: faeces | place: Austria | collected 2013
ATAGAGAACTTTCCGGTTTATCTGCTTACTGGACAGGCACTGTTTGATTTTATGAACAATGCAACCCATATGTCCATGTATTCAGTATTGGATAACGGAGCACTGATTAAGAAAATTTATGTACCAAAATATATTTTTACATTATCAAAAGTAACAAGCTCAATGATCGATCTTATTTTTTCAATGGGAGCATTGATTTTGGTGATGCTGATTACAAGAGCACCATTTTCACCATATATTTTATTATTCCCGCTGGTAATTATACCGCTTTATATTTTTGTGTGTGGAATGGGATTCTTCTTATCGGCAGCAAATGTTTTCTTTAGAGACATTCAGTATATTTATAATGCAATTACTGTAGCATGGATGTATGTGACACCGATGTTTTATCCAATTGATCTTCTTCCGGACTGGCTGAGAAAACTGGTAGAATACTGCAATCCGATGTATTATTATATCCAGTTTTTCAGAGACCTTGTTTTATACAGACATTTTACAACACCTAGAATTTTTATTGGCTGCTGGGTGATGGCATTTATTATGCTGGCAATTGGGCTTGGTGTGTTTAAGAAAACACAGGATAACTTCATTTTGTATATCTAGGAGAAAAGATAATGAGCGAAGAATATATTGTTGATGTTGACCATCTTACGATTCGGTTCAACATGGCATCTGAAAAGGTGGATAATTTAAAAGAATATGTAATTAAACTGATTAAGCATGAATTGATGTTTCAGGAGTTTCTGGCGTTAAAAGATGTAAATCTGAAAGTGAAGAGGGGAGAAGCGTGGGGCTTGATCGGAACTAATGGTTCTGGAAAATCAACTCTTTTAAAAGCATGTTGTGGGATTTTAAAACCGTATAAAGGTTCAGTTACCACGCGAGGGACGATAGCACCTCTGATTGAATTGGGCGCTGGATTTGATATGAATATGACAGCGAGAGAAAATGTATTTTTGAATGGGACAGTACTGGGGCATTCGAGAAAATTTATGGAAGAGCATTTTGATGAAATTATTGAATTTGCAGAATTGTGGGATTTCCTTGATGTGCCGATCAAGAATTTTTCATCTGGTATGCAGGCAAGGCTTGGATTTGCGATTGCGACGATGGTAAGACCGGATATTCTGGTTGTAGATGAGATTCTTTCTGTTGGAGATTATCAGTTCCAGGAAAAATGCTATAAAAGAATGGAAGATATGCTCAGCGGTGGAACGACACTTTTATATGTGTCACATGATGTGCAATCTGTAAGAAAGCTGTGTGATCATGCAATCTGGATTGATAAAGGTGTGGTAAGAAAAAGTGGTCTGGTTGAAGAAGTAACCAATGAGTATATGAATGAATAGTTTGATGGGAGAAATATGATACTACAAAAATTTGCTTTATTTCCGCATTCAGAAGAGACGACTCGGCTTTATATGAAAACAACTGATGATGTTGTGACCGACAAGGGAAAAGTTGAGTTAAAGACTTTGGCAAAAGTAAATCTGGAAACATATTTTAATTTATTTTCATGCCTGAAGTGGAAAAAATATGTTGGAGTTGAGTCTGTTTATCTTAGATTAAAGCTGAATGGAATTGTAAAAGTAAAAATAGATCATCTTCAGGTGAAAGATGGAGATGCAGAAAGGCATGGTGTACTGGACGAGGAAATCCAGTCGGATGGCATGGAATATGTGACTTCAAATGAAGTTGCACTTCCAGAAGAAGGAATGCTTGGAGTTACAATTGAAGCAGTGTCAGAGGCGGTGCTTTATGAGGTTGATTTCTCAACAGGTCAGACGGATCTGGAAGAGAATGATATCTGTATTGGAATAGGAATCTGTACGTTCAAGAGAGAAAAATATGTAGAGCGTAATATGAATCTCCTGAAAGAAGGAATCTTAAATAATCCGGCAGCAGAAGCGTATGGACATATTAAAATTTGTATTTCGGATAATGCGGGTACGCTAGAACCAGAGAAAATTGAAAATCCAGAAATTCATGTCGTAAAAAACAAAAATCTGGGTGGAGTAGGTGGGTTTACCCGTACTATGCTGGAATATTTAAATGGCGAAGAAAAAATAAGTCACATTCTGTTAATGGATGATGATGCAATTATATTACCGGAAACAATTGAAAGAAATTATCTTTTCTTAAAACATTTAAAGAAGAAATATTATAATTATGTGATTGGTGGAGCTCTGATGCGACTGGATCATCCAAGTATCCAGTATGAAAGCGGAGCATTATGGAATAATGGAGATATGATTGCGCATAACCATGATTTTGATATGACTTCACTGGCAGAATGCATTACAAATGAAGTTGAGATTGAACACGATTATGTGGGATGGTGGTATTCCTGCATACCAGTTACGTTTATTAACAAAAACAAATTGCCGCTGCCATTATTTATTCATAGAGATGATATTGAATATGGATTACGTGCAAATGGGGAATTTATTTTATTAAATGGAATTTGTGTATGGCATGAAGCGTTTGAAAATAAGTGTCCAGGAACAAATGAATATTATGATATTCGCAACTTGGCAATATTGAATGCAATTCATGACGAAAAGTTTACAGCCAAACAATTTAAAAAGGTTTTATTTAAAGAGATTAGTAGCAATATAGGAAAGTATCGTTATAAGTATGTGGATTTAAATCTACTTGGAACACTTGATTTCCTAAAAGGAGCAAAATGGTTCAGCGAGCAGGATGGAATAGAGATTCACAAAAAACTGGCGGCATATAACTATGAGATGAAATCTAAAGAAGATTTTATCGGTTACAAAGGTTTGACGGAAGAAGATCTTAGCCCATATGGAAAAGATCAAAGAGAGAATGTTCCATTTATGGAAAAAATCTGGAAAATGGCTACGATGAATGGACATTTTTTGCCGGCAAGACATGGAAAGCCAAAAGCAGAAATTCCATATCCGAATATTTATGATTTATATCGATATAAAGAAGTGCTGTATATAGACAGTACAGATCATGTGCTGGATGCAAAAAGAAGCGTTATTACGATGATAGCATCTTACATTAAATTTTTTAAAGTATGTAAACATATTGACCAGAGATATGATAAAGTATGTAAACAGTACCGAAATATGTTTGGTACCTTTACTTCAAAGGATTTTTGGAATCATTATCTGGAATTAGATAAAAACATGGATTTATAAGGAGGAACATATGGGATCACCGAAAGTATCAGTAGTAGTACCAATTTATAACGTAGAAAAATATCTTCGTCAGTGCCTTGACAGTATTGTAAATCAGACATTGAAAGATATCGAAATTATTTGTGTAGATGATGGATCAACAGATTCATCACCACAGATTATCCAGGAATATATGGATAAGGATCCACGTGTAAAAGTAATTACAAAACCAAACAGTGGTTATGGAAATTCCATGAACCGTGGATTTGATATGGCAGAGGGCGAATATATCGGTATTGTTGAGTCGGATGATTATGCGGATCCGGAGATGTTTGAAGAAATGTATAATGTAGCTTCAAGCAATCAGTTGGATGTGGTGAAATCAGGATTTTACTATTATTATTCGATTCCGAAAGAAAGAAATGAAAAAGAAGAAATTGTATCTAAAGTACGTGCAAGAAAAACATTCTGTCCGGCTACAGATTTTAATGCACCGATGGAAATGGTAGAATTTTTTAATTTGAAGCCGACGATTTGGTCTGCTATTTATAGAAAAGATTTTATTCGAGAAAATAAAATCCGTTTTAATGAAACACCAGGAGCATCGTTCCAGGATACGAGTTTTAGCTTTAAAGTAATGTGTCTTGCTAAACGTGTTCAGCTGTTGCAGGAAGCATATTTGCACTATCGTCAGGATAATGAGAATTCTTCAGTAAATTCTCCGAAGAAAGTTTTTTGTGTATGTGATGAATATGAAGAGATGCATAAATTCCTTGAGACGAATCCATTACATCGTGGAGTGTTAGAATGTGTATGTAATCGAATTAAGTATGATACTTATATGTGGAATCTTGATCGATTAAGTCCAAGGTTCAAATATATTTTCTTAGAGAGAGCTGGTCAGGAGTTCAAAGAATGCTTTGAAAAAGGAACAATGGATTCGCGATACTTTGAAGAGTATAAATGGGAAGCTGTAAAAGAATGGGCGGAAGATCCTATAGGATTTTATAATGAATATGCACTTAATAAGCCAGGATATTCAATGAAAGAATTAAAGAAAATTAAAAAGTCATACTCATATCGTATCGGAAGACTTATTACGTTTTTACCGAGAAAAATTCTTGGTGGAATTCAGAGTATAAAAGATGATGGGGTTGTATATACATTTCAATTAGGATGTAAAAAGATTATTGGAGGAATATCATGTTTAAAGGACCGAAAATCTCAGTAGTTATACCAGTATATAATGTGGCGGATTATTTAAGCAGATGTTTGGAGAGTTTAAGATGTCAGTCGCTTTTGGATATAGAGATTATCTGTGTAAATGATGGATCAACTGATAATTCAGCTGAAATTATAGAAAATCAAATGAAAATAGATGAAAGAATTCAGCTAATCAATAAGAAAAATGCTGGAGTTGCAGCAGCAAGAAATACAGGAATTGACGCAGCAACAGGAGATATGATCATGTTTTTAGATCCAGATGATTATCTGGCAGAAAATGCATGCGAACGGGTTTATGCAGAACGAATTAATCATTACGCTGATATTATTGTATATGGTTCTATTCCTTTTCCGGAAATTCCAAAGCCGGATCCGTGGGTAGTATGGAATCTGGAAAGCCGAGATAAATATTATGACAAACCAAGTGAGAAAGCTTTATTCAAAGAACAAAATGCTACACCATTTATTTGGAATCATGCGTTTTCAAGAGACTTTTTAAATGATAATAAAATAAGGTTTATAGAAGGCGTTAAGTTTGGCGAAGACTTGGTATTTTTGTTTCAGACTGTTCCGATGGCTAAAAGAGTACAGTATATTTCAGATGAATTGCATTATTATCAAAGTTATAGAAGCGGATCATTTATGCAGAAATATAATGCAGAAAACGAGATAAGGCTTCAGCAACATGTGAAAAATTTAGAGACTATTACTGAATATTGGGATAGAAAAAAGATATTAGATAAATGGGGAAAATCATATTTTGACTGGTTTATTGATTTTATTGTTCCAGATTTAATATATATTGAACCTAAAAATAAGCAGAATTTGGCACGTGAGGTAATAAAGATAATCGAAAAATATCATTTGAAAAGATTTTATGCACGTACAAAGCTTGAAACAAAGACCAGAATAAAGCGGTTGTATAAAATAGCGAAAGGTAAATAGAGAAAGTTAGTAATGAAAAAAGAAAAAGATATTTTTGACCGTATCATGGAACTTCCAGTTTTACGGATTTTCAACCCATTTTACAAAAAGAACAAAGAAATATTATTATATCTATTTTTCGGTGGTTTAACTTTTTTAGTCAGTATCATTTCATATGCATTTTTCAATATCCAGTTAGGATGGAATGCATTAATAGCGAATATTGGTTCATGGATTCTGGCAGTTGCATTTGCTTATATAACTAACAGGATTTGGGTATTTGATTCTAACGCTGAAACTACAGCTGATTTTATCAAAGAGATCACTAGTTTCGTAGGCGGTCGAGTAGCAACGCTGGTAATTGAAGAACTGATCTTATTTATTTTCATCACAAATCTGGGAATGAACAGTATGCTGGTTAAGGTAGTAGCACAGGTGATTGTGATCGTACTCAATTATGTGATCAGCAAGCTGATCGTGTTCAAAAAATAGCAGGAAAGTAGTTAAGAAATAGTTTTAATTGTATTTTATGGATTTTTTTGGTAGTATATACTATGTAATAATTTTGTAATAATTGTTACATAGTATATTTTATTTTAAAGAAAGAAGATTATTTATGGAGAATATGCATATCGCTTTTTCACCCCCAGATATCACAGAGGAAGAAATAGCAGAAGTTGTAGATACGTTAAGAAGTGGTTGGATCACAACCGGACCAAAGACAAAGCTTTTTGAAAAACAGTTGGCAGAGTATATTGGAACAGGCAGAGTTGTCTGTCTAAATTCCGCAACGGCCTGTCTGGAGATGACCTTACGACTTCTTGGCATTGGACCGGGAGATGAAGTAATTACAACTGCCTATACTTATACTGCATCAGCCAGTGTAGTAGAGCATGTAGGTGCAAAACTGGTTCTGGTGGATGTGGCCAAAGATTCTTACGAGATGAATTATGAGAAGCTGGCAGATGCAATTACAGAGAAGACGAAAGCGGTTATCCCGGTAGATCTTGCCGGAATTATGTGTGACTATGATAAGATATTTGAAATTGTAGAGGCAAAGAGATCACTTTTTCATCCGGCAAATGAACTGCAGGAGAAGTTTGGCAGAGTGATCGTAGTGGCAGATGCAGCACATGCATTTGGTGCTGAGCGGAAAGGAAAGAAGTGTGGACAGGCTGCAGATTTCACAAGTTTTTCCTTCCATGCAGTAAAGAATCTTACCACAGCGGAAGGAGGAGCAGTCACATGGTGTCCGATCGAAGGGGTGAATGATGACGACATTTATAAAAAATATATGCTCTTTTCACTGCATGGCCAGTCCAAGGATGCACTTGCCAAGACGCAGCTCGGCGCATGGGAATATGATGTTGTGGCACCTTATTTCAAATGCAATATGACCGATATCATGGCTTCTATTGGATTGGTACAGTTAAAGCGCTATGATGCATTATTAGCACGGCGCCGGGAAATCATAGGAATGTATGATAAAGCACTGGAAAGTCTTCCTGTGAATGTACTGAATCATTTTGATACAGATCATAAGTCCAGCGGACATTTGTATTTGATCCGTGTTCAGGGAAAAACACGGGAAGAATGTAATGAGATCATTACGAAGATGGCAGAGCATGGCGTAGCAACGAATGTGCATTACAAACCGTTACCGTTGTTATCTGCATACAAAAATATGGGATTTGATATTAAAGATTATCCAAATGCTTATGCTTTATTTGAAAATGCAATTACATTACCGCTTCATACGAAACTTACCGATGAAGAGGTAAAATACGTGACAGATGTATTGAAGGAATGCATCGGATAGGAATGCTGTATGAGAAAATGGGACGAACTTCCGAAGTTTATGAGAACAGACGAAGTAAAACAATACTATGATATTCTGATCAGACACGAAAAAGAATTAAGATTAAAGAGATATTTTGACATTCTGCTTTCAATGATTTTGCTTGTTATCTTATCACCGATCATGCTGGTCATCAGTATTGCAATCAAGCTGGATTCACCGGGACCGGTGATTTACAAGCAGGTGCGTGTGACACAGTATGGAAAGAAATTTCACATTTTAAAGTTCCGTACTATGGTGCAGAATGCAGACAAGATGGGAACACAGGTTACGATCAGTCAGGATTCCAGACTGACACGGGTTGGAAAAGTGATCCGTGGCTGCAGGATTGATGAATTTCCGCAGCTTATCAATGTTCTTCGCGGAGAGATGAGTTTTGTTGGAACCAGACCGGAAGTTGTGAAGTATGTAAAAGGATATACGAAAGAAATGTATGCGACTCTTTTGTTACCGGCAGGAATCACTTCCAGAGCCAGCGTATGCTACAAAGATGAGGGTGAAATGTTGGAGCATGTAGAAGATGTGGATTATGCTTATATTCATGAAGTGCTTCCGGAGAAGATGAGTTATAATCTGGAAGATCTGCGCAAATACAGTCTGTGGAGAGATTTCATGACCATGTTTATGACAGTATTTGCAGTATTGCGATAAGAACTACAGTATAGGAGAAATGTATGTTAGTATCAGTTTGCACGATTGCGCGCAATGAAGAAGAGTATCTTCCACACTTGCTGGAGGATATCACAAAACAGGATTACCCGGCAGAGCAGATCGAAGTTGTGATGGTGGACAGCAGTTCAACAGATGGAACCAGACGGATTATGGAATGTTTTGCCGAAGAAAATCCGCAGTATCATAACTGCATTGTTACGGAAAATCCGGGGAACAATCAGGCATCCGGATGGAATCAGGCAATCCGTAGTTCAACCGGAGAGATCATTATCCGTCTGGATGCGCATGGACGTATTTCAGAGGATTTTGTTTCAAAGAATGCGGAGTGTATGGAAAGTGGAGAGGACGTCACCGGGGGACCAAGACCGAATCTTCCGGAGAAGGATACGCCGTGGCAGAGACTGCTTCTGAGCGCAGAAAGCTCGATGTTTGGAAGTGGAATTGCAGGCTTCCGGAGAGAGAATGAAAAGAAATATGTAAAATCCATGTTTCATGCAGCATATCGCCGGGAAGTATTTGAAAAAGTTGGACTTTTCAATGAAAATCTGGGAAGAACGGAAGATAATGAGATGCATTATCGGATCCGGCAGGCAGGATACCGATTATGCTACGATCCGCAGATTCATTCCTGGCAGTATGTGAGAAGTTCGATTCCGGGAATGATGAAGCAGAAATACGGCAATGGAGACTGGGTGGCAAGAACTCTTGGCGTATGTCCGGGATGTCTCAGCATTTATCATTTTGTGCCGTTTGCTTTTGTGATTGCGATTCTTGTGACATCCATTTTGGCAGCGCTAAAGAAGCCATTTCTGGCGATTGCCATGTGGATCACTTATTGGTGTGGTGCAATCGGAATGGCAATTCTGGCTGTAAAAAATGAAGCGAAGCATATATGTCAGCTTTTGCTTCCGGGAATCTTCTTTTTACTTCATTTAAGCTATGGAGTGGGAAGTGTAGTCGGAATGGGAAAGATGATAAAAGATAAAATTACAAAGAAATAAAAGAGAGGATTTAGTATTATGAAGTATGATTATTTAGTAGTAGGATCAGGGTTATATGGAGCAGTATTCGCTCACGAAGCAAAGAAAAAAGGAAAGACCTGTCTGGTAATTGACAAGCGTCCGCATATCGGTGGAAATATTTACTGTGAAAACATCGAGGGAATCAATGTTCACAAATACGGTGCACATATTTTCCACACATCCAACAAACAGGTTTGGGATTACATCAACCAGTTCGCAGAGTTCAACAATTACATTAACTCACCGGTAGCAATTTACAAGGATGAGCTTTACAATCTGCCGTTCAACATGAATACATTCAGCAAAATGTGGAATATCAAGACACCACAGGAAGCAAAAGACATGATCGCAAAACAGGTTGCAGAGACAGGAATCACAGAGCCGAAGAACCTGGAAGAACAGGGATTATCTCTTGTAGGAAAAGATGTATTTGAGAAATTGGTAAAAGGTTATACCGAAAAACAGTGGGGACGTGCTTGCAAAGACCTTCCGGCATTCATCATCAAACGTTTACCGGTAAGATTTACATTTGACAACAACTATTTCAATGACAGATATCAGGGAATCCCGATTGGCGGATATACAAAGATCATTGAAAAGATGCTGGACGGAATCGAAGTAAAGACAGATACCGACTACTTTGAGTTCATCAAAGAAAATCCGGATATCGCAGAGAAGACACTGTTTACCGGAATGATCGACGAATACTTCGGATACAAGCTCGGAGCACTGGAATATCGTTCGGTAAGATTTGAGACAGAAGTACTTGATACGGATAACTATCAGGGAAATGCAGTCGTAAACTATACCGAAAGAGAAGTTCCTTATACACGTATCATCGAACACAAGCATTTTGAATTTGGAAAACAGGAAAAAACTGTTATCTCCAGAGAGTACTCTTCAGAATGGAAAGTAGGAATGGAACCATATTATCCGGTAAATGATGACAGGAATATGACTTTGTTTGCAAGATATCAGGACCTGGCGGCGAAAGAAAAGAATGTTCTTTTTGGCGGAAGGCTTGGCCAGTATCGCTATTACGATATGGATAAAGTACTGCGGGCTGCGCTGGATATGGCGGCGGAGGAATTATGAACATTTATTATCAGGATATTATTGAAAGGATCCGTATTCATTATCAGGAAATGACTGATACGGAAAAGCTGATTGCTGATTATTTTCTGGGAAATCAGAAAAGGCAGGATTTTTCTGCAAAAATTATGAGCAGACAGCTCCATGTTTCCGAAACCGCTTTATCCAGATTTGCTAAAAAAATTGGATTTTCGGGTTATCGGGAATTTCAATATATGTACGAAATAAATTTCCATATGCCTAAGTATACAAATGATGATGTGGTACAAAAAATACTTGATACTTATGAAATGCTGCTTCAGAGCTTTAATGGCAGTATAGAGGTGGGAAAAATAAAAAGCTTCTGTGAGACGCTGTCAAG
>OLRY01002926.1_pt1 | contig 10302 bp, 7 predicted proteins | sample 1672541 | NCBI WGS metagenome assembly OLRY01 (sample SAMEA3136697, study PRJEB25190) | human gut metagenome | biome: human gut; feature: human-associated habitat; material: faeces | place: Austria | collected 2013
GAGCAACGGCCTTCTAAGCCGTGGGTCGGGGGTTCGAATCCCTTCGAGCACATTTCCTTATTTTAATAAGGTGTCAGGCTTTATAGCCGTATGGTGGGTATAGCGCAGTTGGTTAGCGCGCCAGATTGTGGCTCTGGAGGCCCTGGGTTCGAATCCCAGTATCCACCTTTTATCCTTGTTAGAGAGCTAGCAAGGATTTTTTTCTAACAAGGGAAGAATTTGCAGAGGCTTCTTCCTATATAATGATGGGCTATCGCCAAGCGGTAAGGCACAGGACTTTGACTCCTGCACTCGTGGGTTCGAATCCCGCTAGCCCAGTAAAACAAGGTATCACACCGAATGGTGTGGTACCTTTTTTCACGAGCTCGTGCGTCTGCACGCACGAGTCGTGAGTTCGGTCTCCGCTCCGCTTCGGTCGGTGCATAACAGATATGTTAAAAGATTGAAGGTGGTTATTTCTGTGTAATGACTAGCACATTTCCTTCAGATTCTTTTATTACATTCCAAAGAAACTGTTTCGAGGTGCGGTCACTATAAAGGAACTGCAGATCGTTCACCGTCACATTACGTTTACCGATATAAGCTTCGTACATCGTGCGATTGTCAGTCAGTAATGCTTTTTTGGCAGCTTTCTTATATTTTTTCCAACTTGTAAAGCGCTGCTTGCTGCGGACATAAAAGTTCATTTTGGTAGCAGTCATCGTCGGATAATAAGAGGCATTAAAATGATGGCTGCTCTTGATGTAAGAGTCTGTCACATTAAAATAGGTATGTAAGATGCGCCCTTTGCGGTCCGGCGTCGGATCATCCCAAGTAGCATCCAGGTGATACCAGTCATTGCCTAATTTTACGAGATTCCATGCATGATCCATAGAACCATTGGCGTCGGTTGCCGTTCCGCAAATGTATTTGGATGTGATTCCAGAGCAGGTAAAGAGCAATTGCAATGCCTGTGCATAGCCGTCGCAGACTGCTTTGTGATTGACGAGTGCGCCATAGGCCTCGTATACGTCTGATGAGGTAGAATGCGTACTATAATGGCATTGTTTTACCAAATAATCGTGTAGAGCCAGTTCTTTTTGGTAATCCGTCATCGCCGGCTTGATCTTTGCTTTCAAAACGGCGTTTACCACTCGATAAAGACGTTTTGCTTTTGTTTCGTTGTTGGGGATGGTTTTGTGCTGCATAATCGCTGCATAGACATAGTAAGCGGGTTTGAGTTGTATTTTAATCGTTGTTTTTGGTGCCAGATGGTTGTTCGTTGTTTCCTGGTAGTTGGCAGAGCCAAAAGTAGGATCGATATAGGAATTAATGTCTTGGATCTGTGAAGGGTCAAGCCTGGTCGTATAAAAGGAAAAGGAACCTGAGCCGGACAAGATCTCCTCTTCCAGCCTTGCAGCAATCTGCTTTATATCAGAATAGGTTTCTAATTGTTCGTTCGTTGTAGGAATGATCTTCTTACAGAATTGCTCATTTTGCGTAAAGAGAATCAAAAAAGCAGCAATTCCAATACATATCAGATTTCTTGTTAGCCGTAAAATCGGAGATGTATTAGAACGCTGCCTCATCATAATCTGCTATTCCTTTCTCAATTGGCAATTACATCTTGAAACGAACCAGAGATTCATCTAATGCATGTGCCATATCCTTCAAACTTTCCGATGCATTTTCCAATGAGTTCATTGTATCGCTCATGCCGAGTGCAGAGTCCATTGTTGCCTGTGTGGAGGACTCATTTTGCTCTGCGATAGATGCGAGATTTGTTACAATATCCTGTATCGAATCACCAGACTGGCTGAGTACGCTGATCTTATTGCGGATCGTATCAATATCGCGCAGGGAATTATTAACGCCAAGTGCAACAGCACTTGATTTATCCATTGTGTCATCCAGCTTTTCCTGCTGTTCGTGAATTTTATTTTTCACGTCACCCATCATTTCAACCATGCGATCTGCTTCTGCAATGATATTAGCGATAATATCAGTGACATTTTCTGCGGTCGAATTAGACTGATCGGCAAGTTTGCTGATCTGTGTCGCTACAACGGAGAAACCGCGTCCGGACTCGCCGGCACGTGCTGCTTCGATATTAGCATTTAAAGATAGCAGATCGGTTTCTTCGGCAATGCTTTGAATCATATTGATCGCCGTTTGGATCGATTCTACCGAAGAGTGCAAAGCATTGATCTGTTCTGCAACATTGGTGATCGTATCTATGGTTTCTTCATTAGAAGCATTTAACTGGTGAATGATCGTTTCAGAGGCCTGTTCTGCTTCTGACATTTGGTTGGCGTGTTGCGTCAAAGAATCCATAATGTTTGAAATATAGGCAATCTCATTCGCCATGCCCTGTACGTTGCCGATAGCCACAGTGGTTTCCTCGTTCTGGGTGACAGAAGCATCAGTGATACCGCGCATAGAATCACATACGGAATCCACAGTGGTCCGTGTGGACTGTGCCATACCGGTTAACTGATTTGCTGAGTTGATCAGACTTTCTGAAGATTGTTTGATATTATCAACAATCTTGCGCAACTCTTGCTGTAATCGTACGGAACTGCGGTAAATATCACCAAGCTCATCGTTTCGTTTCATATGTTTTTGCTTTGGATCGGCGCCAAATTCACCCTGTGCCAATTTGGCAAGAAAATGTTTGGTAGACTTCATAACCAAAACCATTCGTGTCGTCAGGAAGATGATCAAAACTGCTGCGAGCACCAACAGAACGATGGAAATCAATGTGATTCGTCTCGTCTGTGCAGCAATTGTTTTTTTTACGTCTGTTGCATCTTTAGCGACACCTATACCTCCGGCAATTGTGCCATCAGCATTTACGAGAGGCTGATACAATACATAATATTCTTTGCCATAAAGCTCTACATTTGACAGGAATACAGTCTTGCCTCTCATGATCTTCTCGTAGATTGCAGAATCTGCCGGGGTACCGTTAGCCGGTGCACCGGCATCGTTGCGAAGCGTAGTAACCAGACGCATACCGTTAAAGAAAAGCGTAATATCATAGTTAGTGCGTTTTTTCAAAGCATCGATCAGATCAGTATTACCTGAGATACTAACATCACCCTTTTTGATCTTGCCGGATTTATCCTGTTCATAATCGCCCTGATAGAGATTGCTGTAAGTTTCATCCAGCGAAATAGCAACGATTTTCAAAGCATTATCGATCTCGTTCTCAACCGACTTGGTCAATGACTGACGGCTGAAAACAGTGATAAGGATGCAGATCAACATCATGGGTGCCAGACAAAGAAGCAGCATTTTGCGCGAAAATGTCAGAAGACGAAAACGCTTGGCAGTACTCACGCTTCCTGCTTTGGTTGAAACGGCTTTGTCTTTCTTTTTGGTGTGTACTTTTGCTGTGCGGTCTTTGCGTTTCTTCTTTGGACGTTCCTTTTTAATAGCAGTTGTTTTTTTGGATTTTTTCCGTTTGTGTTTTGACCGTAAAGAACGCTTTGGTTTCGAGATGGTGTTCTCATCCATGGCTTTCTTTTTGTGTGGTATTTTCAGTTTGCTCATTATAAATTCCTCCTCCGGTAAAGTAAGTATATTCCCCAATATATCTGTCTTATCATACCGTTCATTTGATAGGATCTGTAATATATATCCTACATTTGTAAAGGATATTATATCATACTGATCGGTGCTGCGAAAGTACTTTTTAACTCGAAGTCCCGGTTTGGCACAGAGAATATGCGCAATTAAGGTTTTGGAAAAATAAGTATTGAAAAAGCCAGGCGGTTGCGGGGACAGCTAAGTAGTGGTACAATAATACAGGTATTGCTATATGGGGTAGGGGGAAGTGTACCCTGAGACAATAGGAATGTAAGGAGAAATATGGAGGAAGTATGAAACGATTAATTAGCATAATATTGATGGCAGCGCTGTTGTCATTATGTCTGACCGGATGTGGTGACACAAGAGAAAATGCAGATAAGAGCACTGCAAAGACGACGAAGAAAGAATCTTTTGCGGAGAAGAAAGATGCAGGCACGTCTAACAGTCAATATTTGACGGGAAAACATCATGCAGAGATTGTGATTGCAGAGTATGGCAAGCTGGAATTGGAGTTGGATGCAGACGTTGCACCGATCACGGTAACCAATTTTGTTAATTTGGCGAAGAAAGGGTTCTATAATGGCTTGACTTTTCACAGGATCATGTCCGGATTTATGATCCAGGGGGGCGATCCGAATGGAGATGGTACCGGCGGATCTGAGGAGACGATCAAAGGTGAGTTTAAGTCAAATGGCATAGAGAATACGATGTCTCATAAACGTGGTGTGATTTCCATGGCGCGTACGCAGAATGATCCGGACAGCGCCAGCAGTCAGTTTTTTATTGTACAGGCGGATTCCGACTTTTTGGATGGAGATTACGCAGCATTTGGTAAAGTGACTGCCGGAATGGACATCGTCGATAAAATCTGCCAGTCTGTGCAGCCAATCGACAACAATGGTACGGTGCCTGCAGATCAGCAGCCGAAGATTACTGCGATCAAAGTGATTGACTAGAATACAATAGTAAAAGTCCATTTGCATGATAGTCCTCCGTCAATGAGACCGGGGAGCTGTGTGTGATAAATATTTAGAAGGAATGAGTTAGTGGATGAAGAAATCAGTAAAACGATCTTTGGATGCTTATATTCGCCAAATGGATCGAATTGATCTGCGCGTGATCGCCTGCGTTATACTATTAAGTGTGTTTGGTTTGATCATGATATATAGTGCATCGGCATACAGTTGCAGTACACTGGCAAAGTACAATTATGATTCCTTGTATTTATTAAAAAAGCAGGGGATATTTGTGCTGGCAGGCATTGTTGTGATGTTATTATTACAGTATTTTAATTACAACTATCTGCAAAAGCTTGCACCGATCATCTTTTTGGTTTCAGTGGGATCTCTCTTTTTGCTGAGAACGGGGCTTGCTGTACGCTCTCATGGTGCAGCGCGCTGGATCCGCCTGGGACCGGTTCAATTGCAGGTTGCCGAATTGGTTAAGATTGCGATGGTCATCATGATCGCAGCATTTGTGGCGAAACATGCCAATCAGGTACAGCGGTTCAAAAATATGGCAGTGTATTTGTGGATATTCTTTACGATCATACCAGCGGGGATGGTCATGTTCCTTAGTAATAACCTGTCATCAGCGTTGATCATTTTTGGTTTTATGCTTTCGTTTGTGTTTACCAATCAGGAGAAACTGCATGGTATCATTGCCGGGATTGGTCTGATCGGCATTTTTGTAGGAAGAAATCTTCTTGCTAAGAATCTGCCGACGCAAAAACAGCTAAATGCTTCTTCGTCATCTTTCCGTATGGGGCGTTTTTATGCGTGGATAGATCCGGAGCGTTATGCAGGAGATCAAGGATTTCAGCCATTACAGGGCAAATATGCTGTTGCCTCCGGCGGTTTATTTGGCAAGGGGTTAGGCAACAGTGTGCAAAAATTAGACAAAATTCCCGAGGCACAGAACGATATGATCTTTTCTATCGTTTGTGAGGAATTGGGATTGGTGGGAGCGGTAGTTTTACTGGCTATGTTTTTGTTTTTGATCTACCATTTGGTTCGAATTGCTGTAAATAGTGAGAATTTATTTGGTAAAGTGTTAGTCATGGGAATTGCGTTCCACATTTCATTACAGGTACTTATCAATGTTGGCGTTGTATTGACGATTATCCCGAATACGGGAGCATCGCTTCCATTTATCAGTTATGGTGGATCTGCGGTGTTGTTTACGTTAGCGGAAATGGGGATTGTGCTATCTGTAAACAGGTATCACATGCGACGCAGTTTACAGCGTAAACGTGCTGAACTGGAGAAGGAGGAAGAACAGTGACAACACAAAAGTTATGTCCAAATTGTTTTCAAAAGGGGACATATTTGGGGGGAAGATGCGAAAAATGTGGCTATGTAAAGGAAGATCGTCCGCAGTGTGCGCTGCCGGATGATTATGTATTGGGACAGCATTACGCGGTGGGCCGTGTGATCACACAGGATGATGTCATGATCACGTATCTGGCGCAGGATCTGCGTACTGAGAAGATCTATGCGCTGCGGGAGTATTTCCCGGCTGCATGGGCGGTGCGTTCCGGTGATGGCATCCATGTCAAGGTGCAGGAAGGGGCAAATGCAGAATCTTTTCAAGCAGGAATGGATGTGTTGGAAAATGAGGCAAAGATCATTCGTGCACTCAGTGAGGAAACAATTTTAGCAGAGACGGGGGATTTTCTGCGCAAAAATGACACGGCATATTTATTGATGGAATATATTTCCGGAGAGACGATAGAAGAATATATTACTCGTACCGGGGAGCCGATACCATGTCAACAGGCGGGGCAGATACTTCGGTCCGTTGCGAGGACAATAGAGGATCTGCACAAACTGGGTCTTTTGCATCGTGGAATTGGACCGGATTCGATATGGATCCTGCAGGACGGCACGGTCAAAATGCTTGACTTTGAAGCGACAAAGCAGTATGTGCTCAGCGAGATCAATGGTACAGAGGCAGTGATGAAAGAGGGATTTGCACCGTCGGAGCAGTATGCCGGACCGGACGGACAGGGAACTTGGACAGATGTGTATGCATTGGCAGCAGTGTATTATTATATGATCACGGGCGTAAAACCTATTTCGGCGATCGAACGCAGCAAGGGGACATTGCTATCAGCGGCAAACGTGGAGAATAAGGATATCCCGGAGCGTATCAGTAATATGTTAAAACAGGCATTAGCGGTTATGTATTGGGAGCGCATTCAGACCATGCCGGCGTTAGTGGAAGCATTGGATGCCGCAGAAGGAACGCCAAAGATGGATCCGTATTTACGCCTCAAAGTTGGTGATGAAATGCGTCAATGGAAGATCGAACCGAATCGAGATATTCGTGTTGGACGTTCGGGAGAGGACTGCGAAATTGTTGTAGATGGTGACAATGTCAGCCGTCTGCATTGTATGATCCATTATGATAAGCGCAAAAATATCTTTTTGGTGAAGGATATGTCAGCTAATGGTACATTTACTGTGCGTGGACTTATCGGAAGAGGACGTGTGGCTGAAGTGGTGCCGGGAGAGCGGATTTATCTGGTATCAAATCGATATGAAATATATTTGGAAGTAAAATAGTATGAAAAAACCTTATATGAAAGTTTTTTCATACGGCAAATTTGGCCCAAGGGGCCAAAGTTTGCGGGTTGAGAAAGGCATGTAGGGTTAGTATGGAAAAAAAGGGTTTTAAATGGCAAATATTTTTGGCGGCACTCCTGCTTTTGATGCAGAGTGCCGTACTTCTTATGCCGTGGCTGCAAATTACCGGAGACCGTTTTGTGTCGGTTGCGATGGAGATCAACCGTGAGGCAGAACAGATCGCTGCCGGTAAAGCCAGGGAAGCCGGGGCATATGAGGTTACGGACAACTACGAACGTGGTACGTCCATGCGGGAAGCCAAAGCCAAGGAATATCAACAAAAAGCAGATGAAGCATTACATGGCAGACAGGACAGCATTGATGGACTGCATCTGGCGGGATGGTGTTTGAGCAGCGGGGCGGATCTGGCGTTTGAGGGGATTCAGGTACGAGAGGGATACTCTCTGCGCACCAGTGATATTCAGATGGTGCTGCAAATTATGGGAGCGATGCTGTTTGCACCGGCGTTGATGGGGCTGGTAGTTTGCTCGTATATGCTTTTGCGACGAAAAACCCCGCGGACACTGATCTTTTTGGATGGGGCAGTGACGATCGGGATTGGTGTGGCGTGGCTGACTGTGATCCCGGAACTTTTGTGGGAGCAGATGCAGTCGGCGGTGCAGTCTTATGAAATGGTGTCCGAGGGCGTTCTTGCAATCCCGGGTGTGGGAGAATACTCCATTCGTGCGGTGTTGTGGGGATTTGCGGACAGCGGATATTTTATACAGATATTGTTGGGGGGCTTGCTGATACTGTTGAGCTTTGCTTATTTTACAGTGTGTCGGCCGGAACGGGAGCTTGTCGAGATCGAGGAAGTGCATCACGGAGAATATGAGCCGAAAGAAGTTCAGAATTGGGAGGTATTTCCAATGGCTCCGATGCCACAGGCGGTCAGAGAAGCGGAAAGACCGGAGAAAGCAGCAGAAAAAGAGCTTGCTCCCGAATTAGAATGTTTTCCGATGCAGTATGATGGCAGTGGGCACATTCAAGGAGTACGGGGACAGTTATCCGGACAGGATTTCGTTATGCAGCCGGATGCCGAGGTTATTCTTGGCAATAGTTTGGAATTATGTGACATTGTGGTCACACATTCTGGTATTAGTCGTCGACATTGCGGTGTACGATATGATTCCCTGATCGGACAGTATCGTGTGATCGCCTATACAAGTCAGCCGATCAAGATGTCAAATGGCAAGATCTTGCGGACGGACAGCTATACGCTTGCCAGACCGGGTACAATGGTCTATCTTCTTGGCGATGAGGAAGTGATCCGGCTTGGGTAAAAAAGCAAAGCCAGCGCTTTGCTTTTGTCACGCTACACAACAGCAATTTCCTATCAAAAAAAAGCGGGGCACCTTGACATATATCCAAAGTGCCCCGCCCTTTACAAAAGAAAGGAATCGTTGTCAATTATATCGTATTGACAACATCATTATGAATAATTGTCCCACGAATTGTTAATGGGAACACGTCATAATCGTATAGATCATGATAAATAATCAGAGTAATCAGCGGCAGTCGTTACGCCGTTTTTCCAATCATTCATCTTCTTCTTTGTCTCCTCCAATGTTTTCTGACAAATATCAGGAAGATCTTCTCCCCAGGATTTCGTCGCCTGCTTAAATCCCTTTTCAATAGCAGAGATCATTTCGTCTGCCTTGTCAGTATCGCCACCGGTTAAAGCAATTGCCATACTTACCATACGGTCAGAAGTTTGCTTTATGCCCCAGTAACCATCGTCAGAGATTGCTTCCTGTGCTGCTTTGATCGTATCAGGATCTGCATTTGCAGCAGCCTTGCGGAATGTAGCCGCCAAATTTGTTCCATTGGCAAGATCAAATACACTGCCCTGTTTATTCAAAAGCTTCTGTACAAGATTCTGCATGGAAGTCATACGGGACTCCTGATCTTTCTTTAACTTTGCGATAATGTTATCGCGGTTGTAGATCTGATTGGCAGAATCTTTCTTTGTGGTTGTCGACTTCTCATATACCACAGAAGAATCCTCTTTCTTCGCTGCAGATGAAGAATTTGTGGTATCCGGCTTGGCTGCTGCCTGGCTGTTCACCGTTGCTGCTTCAGCAGTATATGTACTTGGAACACCACTTGTTGCTGTTAAATCCATAATTGAACCTCCTTTTTCTTTGCTTGTTAACCGCTGCCATCCGTGGCACACGGACTGTTTTCGTATAACACGAGCGTTCCTTCTCTCATATTATATATCGGCATATTAGAATAGAACTTTATAGCGCCGGTACATTTTTCGTCTGGCACAAAATGACATCATAATTGGTGTACTTTTGTGTCGCAGCAGACAGAGCCATGCGTGCCGCAATTTCGTCTTGGAATAATCCATAAGTAGTCGGACCGCTGCCGCTCATCAACGCACCAACAGCGCCGTTTTCCAACAGAAATCGTTTCAGCTCTGCTAAGACAGGATATTTCGGAATCGTCACCGTCTCCAATACATTACTGAGCAAGTGGGCGACTTTGGCTCCATCGCAGTGTGTGATCGCATCTAAAACGGCATCCGTATCCGGGTGATCCAGTTGTTTTTGCAGATCAAGATTGCCATAAACATAAGCGGTGCTAACGGAAATATTTGGTTTGATCAGTAATGTCCACATTGATGGAAGTGGAGTCAGCGGAGTCAGTATTTCGCCAATGCCCTCCGACAACATTGTTCCTTTGCGGATGCAGAAAGGCACATCTGCGCCAAGCGTAACACCAATGTCGCACAGTTCATCGAGGGACAAGCCCAGATTATATAGTTCGTTAATTCCCAAGAGAGTGGCTGCGCAATCACTGCTGCCGCCTGCTAAACCCGCTGCCGCAGGGATATTTTTGGTCAAAATGATATTCATGCCATCCGGCAGAGCATAGCGTTCCTTCATAAGAATTGCTGCGCGGTACACAAGATTTTTCTGCATAGGGCAGCCATCAGGGAGCTCCTTATTCATGGAAAGGGTAATTTCTTCAGCAGTTATCTGTTCGATCGTGACTTCGTCACACAGGTCGATCGTCTGCATGATCATGCGCAGGTCATGATAGCCGTTTTCACGACGCCCGAGGACATCCAGAGTCAAATTTATTTTGGCGGGTG
>OLRY01002935.1_pt1 | contig 10255 bp, 6 predicted proteins | sample 1672541 | NCBI WGS metagenome assembly OLRY01 (sample SAMEA3136697, study PRJEB25190) | human gut metagenome | biome: human gut; feature: human-associated habitat; material: faeces | place: Austria | collected 2013
ATGGGCTTTTCCGCGATTTTTCAAGCTACTCAAACTCAATCGTACCCGGTGGCTTACTCGTCAGATCATAGAATACGCGGTTTACACCTTTTACTTCATTTATAATACGGTTCATTACCCTGTTCAGCACCTCATACGGAACCTCTGATGCTTCTGCAGTCATGAAGTCGATGGTCTTTACGGCACGAAGTGCTACTGCATAATCGTAGGTTCTGAAATCACCCATAACGCCTACGCTTCGCATATTGGTAAGGGCTGCGAAGTACTGGTTGGGCATCCAGGATGGTTCTTTGCCAGTCTCGGCCTTGTAGGCTTCGGCGGCTTTGTCGATTTCTTCGCGGTAGATAAAATCTGCGTCCTGTACGATTCGTACTTTCTCGGCGGTAACTTCGCCGATGATACGGATTCCAAGTCCCGGGCCTGGGAATGGCTGACGGAATACCAGCTTCTCCGGGATTCCAAGCTCTAATCCTGCCTTGCGGACCTCATCCTTGAAAAGATCGCGAAGGGGCTCGATGATTTCTTTGAAATCTACGAAATCCGGAAGTCCTCCTACGTTGTGGTGAGACTTGATCACTGCGGATTCTCCGCCAAGACCGCTCTCTACAACGTCCGGATAAATGGTTCCCTGTGCAAGGAAATCAACGGCTCCGATTTTCTTCGCTTCTTCCTCGAAAATACGGATAAATTCCTCACCGATGATCTTACGCTTTGCTTCCGGCTCAGTAACTCCGGCAAGCTTATCGTAGTATCTCTGCTGTGCATTAACGCGGATAAAATTCAGGTCGAACTGTCCATTTGGTCCAAATACGCCCTCTACCTCATCACCCTCGTCTTTACGAAGAAGACCGTGATCTACGAATACGCAGGTCAGCTGCTTTCCGATTGCTCTGGAAAGAAGTCCTGCTGCCACAGAGGAATCCACGCCGCCTGACAGTGCAAGAAGAACCTTGCCGTCTCCTACTTTCTCGCGGATCTCTTTGATGGTATGCTCCACAAAAGCATCCATTTTCCAGTCTCCGGCACATTCACATACGCCCAGTACGAAGTTGGAAAGCATGGTCTTTCCCTCTACTGTGTGAAGAACCTCCGGATGGAACTGAATGGCATACAGCTTCTGCGCCTCATTTTCAGCTACGGCTACTGGACAATCCGCTGTATGTGCAGCAATCTCAAATCCCGGTGCCTGTTTGGAAATATAGTCTGTATGGCTCATCCATACAATTGTTTTCTCTGATACGCCTTTGAAAATTCTGGATTCTTTTTTATCAACCAGAAGCTCTGTCTTGCCATACTCGCTGACATCTGCTTTCTCAACCTTGCCGCCAAGCACATGCATCATAAGCTGTGCGCCGTAGCAAAGTCCAAGTACCGGAATGCCAAGCTCAAACAGTTCTCTCTGGTAAGTAGGTGAATCAGCCTTGTAGCAGCTGTTCGGTCCGCCGGTGAGAATGATTCCCTTTGGATTCATTGCTTTGATCTTCGCAAGATCGGTCTTGTAGGAATAGATCTCGCAATATACATTGCACTCCCTGACACGTCTTGCAACCAGCTGATTGTACTGACCGCCAAAATCAATGACAATAACTAATTCTTTCTTCAAGGTCTTCCTCCTGTTTTCCTTATAAAGTCTCTTTGGAATCGTTACTGCTCACTATGCAAACAGTAACCTTGAATCTTCTTTCCATTATAAATGAGTACGGCAACTTTTACAACGGCTAATTTATTTTGCCATACAAATTTTTCGCCCTTTCTTTCCTGATCATAATTCTCCACTAATTTCATTGCTAAAAGGAGCCATTATGTTGTTATGTAGTTGAAACCATTGTTAGTTTATTCTAATATTTCAATGGGATTGCCAGCAGTGAGCTGATGAACCAGATTTCCTACGTTTTTCAGGACAGCAGGCTTCTGAAAATGTCCATTCTGGACAATGTCCGGATTGGAAAACCAGACGCCACAGACCAGGAAGTCCTGCAGGCTTTGAAGGATGCGCCTATTATTCTTATGTATGAAGCCACTGCTTCCCTGGATGTTGACAACGAATCTTTGATCCAGGAAGCCCTTTCCAAACTAATCCAAAATAAGACCGTTATGATCATTGCACATCGAATGAGAACGGTTGATGGCGTAGATAAAATCGTAGTTTTAAAGGACGGCGTGGTTGCGGAAAGCGGTACGCCAGAGGAACTGAAAGCTCAGAATGGTATCTATAAACATATGATCAATCTGCAGCTTCAGGCAGAAAACTGGAAGTATAAAGGGGCTCAATGAGCCCCTTTCTTTTCATCCCAATATACACAGTCGTTTCTTCCAACTACGCTGGAATCAAACGGAGTGCCGTCATTTTTCTTATAATGCTTCGTCGCCTTGAATACACATTTCGCACCAACGAAAACAATAGGAACGTTGAAATATACGATCAAAATATTTCCCAGATCAGAGAACGCCCACAGGTTTCCAAGCTCCAGTCCGGCAAGGTTGCAGAGGATTCCAAATGCCGCAACAAACAGAGCAATACAGCGGACAATATTAATGCAAACTGCATCTTTGCGGATTCGGTTGGCTGCAATTTCGGAGAAGCTGATCATACCCAGAAGACAGGTAAATGCAAACAATCCGAAGCACAATGTTACCAAAAATGTCATGATCGCATTCATGGATGTTCCCGGTGTCAGCACTGCAATGGACTCTGTAAATTTCGGAAGTTTATCAAGTGCCGCCCATGCCTCAGCGCCTTCTCCAGTCCAGCAATGAGCCATAACAACCACAAATCCGGTAAGGGTACAGATCACTATAGTATCCAGGAAAACGCCCAGAGAAGCCAGAATTCCCTGCTCACATGGGTGCTTCGCATCCGCTGCTGCAGCAGACATGGTGATGGTTCCCTGTCCTGCCTCGTTCGACATCAGGCCACGCTTTACGCCCTGTGCCAGAACCGTTCCCATTGCACCGCCAAAGAATGCCTGTGGTTTAAACGCACCGCCGAATACTGAAGTAAAGAAATATGGGATCTGTCCAATGTTCAAAATGATCAAAACAAATACCACGAGGATATACAAAACTGCCATTACCGGAACCATCATATCCGTCCATTTGGAGACTTTTTTGATTCCGCCAAATGCGATTACCGCTGTGAGAATGATGATTGCCGCACCAGCTATATAGTAGAATAAAGAGTCCACGGCAATGGTTTTTCCTGTGAGAATTTCCGCCATTCTGCCCACGGAAGAAACTACATTAAAGCCCTGTGCCGGCAGGCAGCAAAGCGCATAAAGGATATAAAGGATGGACAAAAATACGCCGATGCCAACGCTGTTTCCAAGGAGCTTTCTGCCGTAGAACGGAAGGCCGCCTACAAATTCATCGTCCTTTTTCTCTTTAAAAATCTGCGCCAGAACTGCTTCCATATAAGCCACCGCCATTCCGAAAAATGCGGAGATCCACATCCAGAAAAGAGCTCCCGGGCCGCCTACTGCAATGGCGCCTGTAACACCGATAATGTTTCCCGGGCCTACTCGCATAGCTGCACTTAGCAGAAACGCTGCCAGCGGCGTAATTCCCGTTTGAACGGAACGCTTTTCTGTGAGAAGACGGATTCCCTTTTTGAAATGTGTCACCTGGATAAATCCAAGCTTAATGGTGAAAAAGATGCCGGATCCCAGAAGTACAATAATTGCCAGGGATATATTTCCCAGAATGGGAATATTCCGATACCATTCAAAGTTGGTGGGAAAGTCCCACAGCAGATCCGACAGCGGACCTATGAAACCAAATACTCCATTGATTGCCTCAAAAACAGCCTGCATACTCATACCTCCCCTTGTTATAACTGCAATTTCTCCCATGAAGATTTTCGGCTAATATTATGTTGTCAGGTCATACATTTTAATTTTCTGACATCAGTTATAAATCTTCTGGCGATTTGCATTATTACTTTCTATTATACAGAAATTATCGCCATAGTCTATTGTATTTTATGGGAAATATATTGCAAAAAGTGATATTTTGTATCTCGGGCTGTTATTTTGAGAGCTTCCAGTTTATAAGTTCTTTAGATTTTAATCATACTTTTTTCAATTCCTTCTCACAGATTCATCACAAATTCCGGGTATATTAATAAACAAATAAAGCGAAAGCTTTTTTACATAGATTAACAATTAACTTTTTCTTTTTCATACTTGCCGGACCAATTGGTCCGGCCCTCCTTCTTTTTAGGGGGATTTTTTTATGTCCAAAATCTGCAAAATAAAAGCCATATTCCCCAGTAAGTGTTCGCATCTCACTTCAAGGAATATGGCTTTTCAATTATTTCATTTATAAAATTTTATTCTGTTTATACCTGTCTGCCTTTACTTTGCAGCAACTCTCACTACTATTTTCCTGATTTTAAAGCTGGTCTGGTTTCTCTACTGTATAAGCGCTCTGATCCTGGATTGATGTTGCGCCGGACAGATCTACAGAATCACTGTAGGAGCCTGTTGTGATTGTGTACTCGCTGTCGCCCTGTACATAAACAGTTCCGTCTGTACCCTGAATGGTTACAGTTTTTCCTTCGCTGTCAACGATTGTGCCCTCATTTTCCAGGGAAGAAACTGTGCTGTCACCAGTTACAGTCCAGGTGGAATCGGAGCTTACATAGACGTTGCAGTATCCGTCTCCGCCTTCGCCAGCGTATGTCTCATCATCTACAACAGCGCCTGTCAGGCTGCTGCCCTCTGTCAGATAGAAATCAAGGTCGCTGATAGAATCCCAGATCACATTGCCCTGCATATCCTGGCTGATGCCTGTGAAATGGCAGTCCGCACCGTTTGCTCCAGACTGGCCCCAGCCTCTCTGGTTGGTGTTGCCTGTGCACTGCAGAAAAAATTCATTATCGTCGTTATAGTTAATGTCAACATTACTTAAAGTAATGGTACTTTCTGTATTGGTTGTGTAGAACACGCCGCCGTTTTCAGAAGTCAGGCTGCCGCCGTCCATCTGGAAGGTACTGTTTCCAACCTCAGAGTCACCGGACATGCTCTGATAAAGAATAACGGTCCAGGTATTGTCGTTCTGATCCAGGTCACTCATGTTTCCAGTCAGATCACAGTCATAAAGGTGAATGGAGTTCAGACCTTCGATGCAGACTGCCTCGGAACCGTTTGCTGTCAGGCTCGCGTTGCTTACCGCAATGTCAGCTGTGCTGTAAATAGCCGGGGAACCAACACCGTTGGAAACATAATTTCCTCCATCAATTACCATTGTTCCGCCGCCTCTGTCACTTCTGATTGCCGCAGAAGACTCTCCGTTGGTCTCAACATCCAGGTTCCATCCATAAAGTGTACCGCCGCCAGCTACATGAACACCGCCTGAGGTATCTTGTGTTGTTTTTACAGTTGTACCGGAAGCATATACCGTTCCATCTCCATATGCAAAAAGTCCTGCACCGCCAGCTGCATCGGTTGTCACGCTGCCATCCTTTACATAAGCAGTACCGTCTGTTGCCAGAACCGCTGCGCCAACGCCATAGAAGCTGGAATTGTCTCCGCCTGTGCTGCTGTCAGAAGTTCTTGTAATGGTATCATTATCAAGGGTTACGCTTGCTCCGGAAGAAATCAAAGCTGCGTTCTCATCTGTACCAGTAGACTCCAAAGTCTCACCAGATACGGTCGTGTCCTCTGTATATTCATTTACAGCTGTATAACTGTCAACACCCTGAGACTGTCCGCTCATTTCCATGGACATTACAGTAATGCTCGCTGCATTTCCGTCTTCATCTAATGTAATGGAAACAATATCCCCTTCCTGAATATCAGAAAGTGAAATTTCCTCAGCCTCTGCACCCTGTCCGTCTCCATCTGGCTTCTCCGGTACTCCACCGTTCTGACCGTCTCCGCCAGTCTGGCCCTGCTGCATACCGCCAGACTGTTTCGTAATCACAGTATTCTCTGTAATAGTAATCGTCTGGCCCTGACCATTACCACCCGGCTGCCTCATTTCCTTCATAGTACCAACCGCAATAGTAATCTCCGTATCCGAAACCGATTTCACCTCACCAAGAACCACATTCTCCTCAGCTTCATCACTCTGTGCATTCTCATCACTGCCATCAGCCTTCTCACTACTTTCGTCAGAAGCCTCATCCGCTGCACGCTCCGTCTTAACATCCTCCGCATAAACCATAGCCGGAACAGAAGTTGTCGCTACCATAACACCCATTAAAACTGCTAAATATCTACGTTTCATACCCATTCATTTCCTTTCTGTATTCATATTCATCCGATCCACTCTCAAAGCCCTCATCCACTTCTCCTTTAAATCGTCTTTGTTTTTGTGTTCCTTATGGCTTATACTATACAAACAATTTGTGTCCCAAAAATGGGGAAATGGTGTTCATTCTATGGGTACTCTCGTAAAAAACTGTGAACTCATATTTCAAGCCGAAAAAAACAGGGTGCGCCATCACGCACCCTGCTTCATCCTCTTAATAACCTTAAGTCGTGTAAATTCCTCTCGCTCCTTCTCCTCCAAAGCATTGGAAATATCCTTTGTCAGAGCTTCAAACTTCGGAATCGTAATATTCTTCAGCGCATTCGCCCTCTTCTGCGTCTTCTTAATATTGCTGGCCAGACGAATCGCCGAATTCTCAATCATAGACAGCTTAATGGAAAGCTCCTTCACCCTCTCAAAAGCCGCCTTCGCCTCATCCAGAGACATCTTCGTACTATAATAAGCATACGTAGGAACATTTCCTGACTTGTCATACTCCACAAGCGGAATTTCTGTACCCATGACGCTACGCGTCTTAATACGAATCGAATCCTCAATCGGCACCGTATGCGAAATCTGATCCACAAACGCGATACCCATCTCCATATTCGCTTTCTGCAAAGCCTCATACGCAGTCCGGAACGTCTCGTCAATCTGTCCCTGGATATCCTTCGCCTGATCAACCAGATTCATCATCTCACGAATCAGAATATTACGCTTTTTATCCATCAGTTCATAACCCTGACGGGAAAGAGCAAGAGAATTCTTAGCCAGAATTAAATTACCCTTGGTAGGAAACGTATTCGGATCCATTCAAGTCACCTCACTCTTTATTTGGTCGTCTCGTGATAATACTGATCCAGAATCTTAGTATCAATACGGTCAAGCTCTTCCTTAGGAAGCATACCCAGAAGCTCCCAGCCCTTATTCAGGGTATCAATAATACTTCTGTTCTCTGTATCCGTCTGTCCCACAAACTCAGCCTCAAACGCCTTACCAAACTGCAGATACTTCTTATCCAAAGGAGAAAGCTCATCCTCACCGATAACAGAAGCAAGCGCTCTCGCGTCACCAACCTTGGCATAACAGGAAAACAGCTGGTTCGCAACATCTTGATGATCTGCTCTTGTAAAGCCTTCACCAATACCATCCTTCATCAGACGGGAAAGTGACGGCAGAACATTGATCGGCGGGTAAACGCCCTGGCCATGAAGCTGTCTGTCCAGAACGATCTGACCCTCAGTAATATAACCGGTAAGGTCAGGAATCGGGTGCGTAATATCATCATTAGGCATAGTCAGAATCGGGATCTGTGTAACAGAACCTGTACCGCCAGAAACGATACCTGCACGCTCATATAAAGTAGCAAGCTCACTGTAAAGATATCCAGGATAACCCTTACGGGAAGGAATCTCACCTTTAGAAGAAGAAACCTCACGCATTGCCTCACAGAAAGAGGTAATGTCTGTAAGGATAACCAGAATATGCATTCCCTTTTCAAAAGCAAGATACTCTGCTGCAGTCAATGCGATTTTCGGAGTCAGAAGACGCTCAACAGTTGGATCATTTGCCAGATTCAGGAACATAACAACATGGTCGGAAGCACCGCTCTCCTCAAAGGTTCTGCGGAAAAACTCAGCAACATCATACTTAACACCCATTGCAGCAAATACAATAGCGAAATTTTCATCAGAATCGGCACCAAGAGAAGCCTGACGTACGATCTGTGCAGCCAGCTTGTCATGAGGAAGACCGTTTCCGGAGAAAATCGGAAGCTTCTGTCCACGAATCAGTGTGGTCAGACCATCAATGGCAGAAATACCTGTATTGATGTAGTTTCGCGGATACTCACGGGTAACCGGGTTCAGCGGTAAACCGTTGATATTCAGACTAACCTCAGGAGTGATCTCACCAAGACCATCAATAGGCTGTCCAATACCGTTAAAGGTACGTCCCAGGATCTCCGGGGAAAGTCCGATTTCCATCGGATGACCGCTAAGGCGTGTATGAGTATTTCCAAGGGACATATTGTCTGTACCCTCGAAAACCTGGATAACTGCTTTATCCTCGTATATTTCAATGATACGGCCAAGTTTTTCGGTACCGTCATCCATACGGAAGGAGACGATTTCCTCGTAGGAAGCGTTCTTAACGCCTTCCAGAACTACAAGAGGGCCGTTTATTTCACTAAGGCCTAAATATTCGATTGCCATAAAAAACTTACCTCCCTATCAGCCGTTTCTCTCTAATACGTTATCATAGAATCTGTCGATGTCAGCCTTATACTGGTCAAACATCTCAGGTTTGTTATTCGGAACATCATATTTGATGGCAATTACACGCTCAAAAATGTTGTCCTCCTTCAGTACGGAAACCGGCATTCCCTGGTTTACAAGGGAACGGCATTTCTCATAAAGATAAAGGATAATCTCCATCATATTAAACTGCTTGCTCATTGGCACGCAGGTATCCTCTGCATGGAATGCATTCTGCTGAAGGAATCCAAGACGAATAACCCTTGCGATTTCCAGTGTCAGCTTCTGATCATCCGGAAGAACATCGCTACCGATCAGCTTAACAATCTCCATAAGAGAACTCTCCTGGTTCAGAATTGCCATCAACTGATTACGGTCGCTGACAAATTTACCGGAAACATTATCTCTATACCACGGACTTAAGTCCTCCAGGTACTCACTGTAGCTTGTCAGCCAGTGGATTGCCGGGAAGTGACGGGCATAGGCAAGAGACTTGTCCAGTCCCCAGAAGCAGCGGACGAAACGCTTTGTATTCTGTGTAACCGGTTCAGAGAAGTCACCACCCTGTGGGGAAACCGCTCCGATAATGGAAACGGAACCTTCTGTACCGTTTAAGTTCTGCATCATACCAGCTCTCTCATAGAAAGCAGAAAGCTTGGAAGCCAGATAAGCCGGGAAACCTTCCTCAGCAGGCATTTCCTCCAGACGTCCTGATAACTCACGAAGAGCCTCAGCCCAACGGGAAGTGGAGTCTGCCATGATCGCAACATCATAACCCATGTCTCGGTAATACTCAGCAAGTGTTACACCTGTATAAATAGAAGCCTCACGGGCTGCAACAGGCATGTTGGAAGTATTGGCGATCAGGGTTGTACGGTCCATCATCAGGTTTCCGGATTTCGGGTCGATCAGTTTACTGAAGTCTTCCAGAACCTGTGTCATCTCGTTTCCACGCTCACCGCATCCAATATAGATAATAATATCTGCGTCAGACCACTTTGCGATTTGGTGCTGTGTCATTGTTTTTCCAGTACCGAAACCGCCAGGAATTGCTGCTGTACCGCCTTTTGCAATGGGGAAAAGGGTATCCAGGATACGCTGTCCGGTTACCAGCGGAACGCTTGCAGGGAAACGTTTGTAGGTTGGTCTTGGAACACGAATCGGCCATTTCTGAGCAAGGGCGATCTCTTTCTCGCTGCCGTCAGAAAGACGAACAGTTACGATAGGCTCCAGAATGGTATAAGCTCCATCCGGAACAGCCTTAATAACCTCAGCCTCTCCTCCAATTGTAGGAGGAACCATGGATTTGTGAAGAATGGAAGCTGTCTCCTGTGTCTCAGCAATAATAGTTCCTGCGCTTACCACATCTCCAACCTTAACGGTTACGTGTACATCCCATTTCTTGGAAGTGTCAAGGGAATCAACGCTGACACCACGGGAAATATATTTACCGGAGGACTTGGCAATCTCCTCCAGAGGACGCTGGATACCATCGAAAATATTGTGGATGATTCCAGGTCCAAGAAGAACGGAAATGGCATCGCCTGTTCCTATTACTGTATCTCCTGGCTTCAGTCCTGTTGTCTCCTCGAAAACCTGTACAGTGGTCATGCCCTTTTTCAGGCCGATAACCTCTCCTACCAGTTTCTCAGGTCCAACATAAACCATCTCGGAAATCTTGAATCCGGGATCACCTTTCAGATAAATAACAGGACCGTTAACGCCGTAGATAATACCTGTTTTATTCA
>OLRY01002937.1_pt1 | contig 10250 bp, 8 predicted proteins | sample 1672541 | NCBI WGS metagenome assembly OLRY01 (sample SAMEA3136697, study PRJEB25190) | human gut metagenome | biome: human gut; feature: human-associated habitat; material: faeces | place: Austria | collected 2013
TCCCTCAACTCCTGATGCGTCCAAAACATGCACGATCAGTCTGCATCTTTCTACGTGCCTTAAAAATTCATGTCCCAGTCCCACACCATCGCTGGCTCCTTCTATAAGTCCGGGAATATCAGCCATTACAAAGGATTTTTCCTCGCTTACCTTAACTACCCCAAGAACCGGAGTGAGGGTAGTAAAATGATAATTGGCAATTTTAGGTTTCGCTGCGCTTACCGCAGATATAAGAGTAGATTTTCCTACATTTGGAAACCCTACAAGTCCTACATCTGCTATAAGTTTAAGCTCCAGAGTTACTTCAAATTCCTCTCCGGGATAACCCGGCTTTGCAAATCTGGGGATTTGTCTGGTAGATGTAGCAAAATTACAGTTTCCCCTGCCTCCTCTTCCGCCATGAGCAAGTATCTGAGGTTCGTCCGTAGAAATATCCGCCATAATACGTCCGGTTTGAGCGTCCTTTATCACTGTTCCTCTGGGAACCTTGATTATTAAATCAGGAGCACTTTTTCCCGTACATCTTTTCGCTCCTCCGTTTTCACCGTTCTGAGCAACATATTTACGTTTATATCTGAAATCAATAAGAGATGAAAAATTGTCGTCTGCCACAAAAATCACATCTCCGCCTTTTCCGCCGTTTCCGCCGTCCGGACCGCCCGCAGCCACGTATTTTTCTCGATGAAATGATATTGCACCGTCTCCGCCGTTTCCTGCTTTAATTTTTATTTTCGCCTTATCAACAAACATATTTCACCTCATAAATTCCAGTCATTAATTTTATACAACAAAATCCCAAGCCAAGAAGCCCGGGATTTTAATGAACCGAAGTAACTGATTACTGTTCAGCGTAAACGCTTACCTTTTTACGGTCGCGTCCAACACGTTCAAATCTGACTCTGCCGTCAACTTTAGCAAATAAAGTATCGTCAGAACCGATACCTACGCCTTCGCCAGGGTGAATATGCGTACCTCTCTGGCGTACCAGAATATTACCTGCTACTACATACTGACCGTCTGCTCTCTTAACACCAAGTCTCTTGGATTCAGAATCACGTCCATTTTTTGTAGAACCTGAACCTTTTTTATGAGCAAAGAACTGCATACTGATCTTAAGCATCTATTACACCTCCGAATATTTCATTTTAATCGTTCCGTTAAATTCCAATGATATCTGTTCAATCTGCAAAGCAAGACCCTTATAAATGCCCTGCAAAACATCATTACACGGAATATCAGTTTTTAAAGTAACCGTATCGTCAACCGCCGATACTTCCGCTTCAAATCTGAAAATTTCTGTTATCAGATTTGCCGTCATCATAACCGCAGAAGATACGCCGGCACATACAATATCTCTTCCGGATTCATCATATCCTGCATGTCCGCTTACTTTAAACCCGGTAATTTCGCCGTTTTTTCTGAAGAATTCAGCGACGATCATAAATTATGCCTTAATAGCTTCAATCTTAACCTGTGTATAAGGCTGTCTGTGACCCTGTTTCTTCTTTTCACCCTTCTTAGGCTTGTAAGTAAAAACAGTAATTTTCTTAGCCTTACCGTTCTTTAAAACCTTAGCTTCAACAACAGCGTTTTCAACATATGGAGCACCAACTGTAAGACCATTATCTGTTCCTACTGCTACTACCTTGTCAAAATTTACTGTCTGTTCTGCTTCAACGTTAAGCTTTTCGATAAAAAGAGTATCTCCTTCTTTTACCTGATACTGCTTACCGCCTGTTTCAATAACTGCGTACATTTTCCGGCACCTGCCTTTTCTATAGAACTCGCTGCGTTACGGTGTTATAAAAAACAACTTCAAAACCGTACACATGCGGCTAAAAGTTATTTTATCACATTTTTACAAATTTGTCAATAGTTTTTTTAATTTTTCAGACTTTGTTCTGCAAGATACTTTGCAATCATTGCTGCGTCATAAGCGGTTACTTTACCGTCACCTGTAAAGTCTGCATATGCAGGCAATGTATGACCCTTCTGCTCTGCAAGATTTTTCGCTATAAATGCGGCGTCACCGGCTGTAAGCTTACCGTCACTGTTAGCGTCACCATAAATAAAGGCAGAAAAAGGATATTCATATTTTTGTGCATAAGCATGGGCTGTAGAATTTTCATAGCCGTAAATAATACCGTCGAATTGTCTATATGCATTCTCAAAAGCCAGATTACTGCATATAGTACCAAAGCTATCATCAATTTCACATTGAGGATTCTGAATAAATATTTTTTTAAGGTTTTTGCAGTTTCTGAAAGCCATTTCATCTATTTTTACAATATTGTTTGGAAGCACTATACTTTCGATAAACGAACTGTTAAAAGCAGACCTACTTATAGTTGTAACGCCTGCTGGCATTTCAATTGTTTTTATACCGCTGCTGCTAAATGCACTTTCTTCTATTGATGTAAGTTTTTCAGGAAGAATAATACTTTTAAGATTTTCACATTCTTCAAAGGCATCCCTACCTACTGTAGTTACACTTGAAGGAATGATTACGGTTTTCAGACTGTCACAATCGCAAAATGCCTGAATTCCAATTGTCTCCAGTCCCTCCGGTAAATTGATACTTTTTAGAGAAGAACATGCTGTAAAGCCGTCAATATCTTTCATAGAGCTAGGTATAAACGCATATTCCAAACTCTCGCAAGAAACAAAAGCTTTAGTCGATACAGATGTTACACCCTCATGAATTATTACTCTGGTTATCTCACCGCTATTTTTGTAATCCTTCCATGGCACTGTATTTGTAAACCAATCAGCCATTTCGCCTTGACCGCTTATTGTTAAAACGCCATCAGAGTTCAACTTATACATAAGATTATCGCCGTATGCTCCGCATTCTCCTGACGCTATAATCTCAGCTGTACCCGACACAGATAAATCACTTGATTTATTTGTCATATCTTCAGTTACTGCTAAAACTGTAGGCTGAACACCGACAATACTTGAAATGCATATCGCAGACGCTAAAAGATTTATAATTTTTTTATTCATTTTCATATCGTTCGCTATTCCTTTATAATAATATTTATATTTTACCATACACTAAACTTAATGTCAAATAAAAATACATAAATATTTAATTTTGCTCTTGACAAACTGTCAATTATAATATATAATTGTACTCAAATAAAAGGGAGTAGCCGGCAGGATTTCCTGTTTATGTCTGCGTCAGTACGACTGCTTTGCCAGTCCGTAGCATATCTAAACGGCAAGACTTTTGTTGAAATCAGTTATTAACGTATTTAATAGTTGATTTCGGCAAAAGTCTTTTTTATTTCCCTAAAAAATAAGGAGAAAAAAATGAAAGAAAATTATCAGAAATCTAAAGCCACATTGCTTGCTGAACTGAGTTCTTCTGAAAACGGACTGAGTTCAGCACAAGCAAACAAAAATCAGGAAAAATACGGCAAAAATGAACTTATTGAAGAAAAATCAAAAAGTATTTTTATGATTTTTCTGGAACAGTTTAAAGACTTTTTAGTTATTATACTTATTGCCGCCGCAGTTGTTTCAGCAATACTCGGTGATGTTGAAAGTACTGTTGTAATAATTGCGGTAATTACTCTTAATGCCATTCTCGGCACTGTACAGACAGTCAAAGCGGCAAAATCTCTAAACAGTCTGAAAAAGCTTTCTGCTCCCAGTGCAAAGGTATTACGTGACGGAAATACTGTTATAATTCCTTCAGAACAGGTAACTATCGGAGATATTGTATTACTGGAAGCCGGCGACTATATATGTGCTGACGGACGTATTATTGAAAACGCCAGTCTTAAAGTAAACGAAAGCGCACTGACTGGCGAAAGTCTGAACGTTGAAAAATCCGATGAAACATTTGATCATGATCTTCCTCTTGCCGACAGAATAAATATGGTGTATTCCGGAAGTTTTGTTACGTACGGACGAGGAAAATTTCTCGTTACCGATATCGGTATGAATACTGAAGTCGGAAAAATTGCAGGACTTATCAACAGTGCAAAGGAAAGAAAAACTCCCCTTCAAGCAAATCTTGACAGCTTCGGAAAAAAGCTTTCTATAGGAATTCTTATTATCTGCGCACTGGTTTTCGGACTTAATGTTTTCCGTGGCGAAGATATAATGAATTCGTTCTTGTTTGCCGTAGCTCTAGCCGTTGCCGCTATTCCGGAAGCTTTAAGCTCAATCGTTACAATTGTACTGTCTTTTGGTACTCAAAAGATGTCAAAAGAAAATGCTATAATACGAAAGCTTCATGCTGTTGAAGGTCTTGGCAGCGTTTCTGTAATATGTTCTGACAAAACAGGTACGCTGACTCAAAATAAAATGACCGTAAAAAAATTCTATGTAGATAACGAAATAATTGATTGTGAAAACGGTAACTTTGATATCAATCATCAAAAAAGACTTCTTCTTTCAAGCATTCTTTGTAACGATGCTGTCTGTAAGGACGGAAAAGAAATCGGCGATCCCACAGAAACAGCGTTAGTCAATTTCGGGTTAAAGTATAATTTCAATTTTAAATATATCCGTGAAAAATATCCCCGTATTACAGAAATTCCATTTGATTCAGACAGAAAGCTTATGTCTACAGTTCACAATGTAAACGGCGTCCTTACAATGATCACAAAAGGTGCGGCAGACATTCTGCTTGACCGAATGAATCTTACTGATTCAGAAAAATCTGCCATTTCTGAGATAACTGCTCAACTTTCCGCTCAAGGACTGAGACTTCTGGCATTTGCATATAAAGAAATAGAAAGTGCAGATATTTCTGTTAAAAATGAATCCGATCTTACTTTTATGGGACTTATTGCAATGATGGATCCGCCCAGAGAAGAATCTAAAGCTGCTGTTGCCGAATGTATCAGCGCTGGAATAAAACCCGTTATGATAACCGGAGACCATAAGGTAACAGCCGCTGCTATCGCAAAAGAAATCGGTATATTAAAAGACTATTCCGAGGCGGCAGAGGGCAGTGAAATTGACAGTCTTACCGATGAGCAGTTAAAGGAATATGTTCCGACAAAATCTGTCTATGCAAGAGTTTCTCCGGAGCATAAAATCAGAATAGTCAAAGCATGGCAGGAAAGAGGAAACATTGTTGCCATGACAGGAGACGGCGTAAACGACGCTCCGGCGTTGAAACAGGCTGACATAGGCGTCGCAATGGGCATTACGGGTACAGAGGTTTCCAAGGACGCTGCTTCAATGGTCTTAGCTGATGATAATTTTGCAACAATTGTTAAAGCAGTAAATAACGGACGTAATATTTATGCCAATATAAAACGTTCCATTCAATTTCTTCTCTCCGGAAATACGGCGGGGATACTTGTAGTACTTTTCGCCTCAATTTTTGCGCTTCCTGTACCTTTTGCCGCCGTTCATCTTTTATTTATCAATTTGCTGACCGATTCACTTCCGGCAATCGCTCTCGGTCTTGAACCTCATACCAATGATGTAATGAAAGAAAAGCCACGTCCTATCAACGAATCCATTCTTACAAAATCATTTATTCTGAGTGTAATGTCAGAAGGACTTATTATTGCAGCGGCTTCTGCTGCATGTTTCCTTTTCGGACTGCAAACAAGTCCTGCCGTAGGAAGTACTATGGCCTTTGCGAGTATATGTCTTTCACGTCTGATTCATGGTTTCAACTGCAAATCTGATAACCCTGTTTTATTTACAAAAAAGTTTTTCAACAATAAATTTATTTTCGGAGCTTTCGGAATCGGTGTTTTACTGCTGGCTTTAGTATTGTTTGTACCGGCAGTTTCTACAATATTTAAAGCTGAACCTTTAAATATTGTACAGATTATAATGATTGCAGCCACATCAATTGGCACATTGATTTTAATTCAGCTTATTAAGTTTATTAAAAAATCAGTTAAGAAGTAATCTGTCTATTGAATCATGGCTATATGTATGTTATAATTAGCTTAGGGGCAGAGCGGAAATATACTGCTCTGCCCAAACAGTTTGAAAGGATACAAAATTGAATACTTTATTTAAAATTGCTGAATTTATCGGTAACGGCTTTATGAGGTTTCCGTTAATACTTATTTTGTATTTTATACTAATTAATATTATATCAATATCTATGTTTTATATTGATAAGCAGCGTGCTATAAAGCACCAATGGAGAATTTCAGAATCTGCACTTCTTTTATCTGCCTTTATTGGAGGAAGCTTCGGTGCAGCAGCCGGTATGAAAATTTTCAGACATAAAACCAAACATCCTAAGTTTTACATACTGGTTCCGGCATTACTGATTGTTCATATTCTGATTATTATTACCGGAATTATTGGTATATTAAAATAAGAATCCTCCAAAAGGGAGGATTCTTATTTTTTATTCGTTTAATATCAACAAACGTTTCAGCTGAATACTGTCAAATATATTCAGCCTGTTATTATTGTCCATATCTGCATAGTAGGTCTGTTCCGGAAGAATACCGCCTTTTTTCAGCAGATATTTCTGTAAAACAATCAAATCAGAAACATTAATCTCACCGTCAGTATTTACATCGCCTTTTTTATACTTATCAACCAATGTAGTTTCCTCAGTTGTAGTTTCAGGCTCAGTACTCAAATAATTATCCACAAGATTTGACCAGTAAGTTCCCATTTTTTGATAGCCTGTCTCATTAGGGTGAATACCATCCTGCAAATCAGTTGACGGATCAATAACACTGTTGATATCTGCAAATTTTACGGGTTTTCCCTGCGTCTGCATTTCCGTTACCATCTGCTTTATCTGATCATTGTAACTGTCTACATATCCATGAACAATCTTTGCAAAGTCCTCCTGAGAATTATCGGATTTAACCTCCCCGTATGACCAGAACCAATCATAAACCATTAAAACGTCCATATACGGAATAGTAGAAACAAAAACAACGTCATCAGAATCATTCATATCTTCAAGTATAACGTTTACAAGATTTTCAAGACGGTCTATTATACCTTCATTATAATTGCTTAAAATATCGTTTGTTCCGATTTGCAGCAAAACAATATCCGGATCGCATTTTTTTATCATATCAGTACTCTGCACTGTTTCCAACAGTCCTTGTCTTGTTTCAGTACCGGTCATATACTGAATTGCATATCCGCTGTAGCCGGAATGGTCTCCGTCATACTCAAAGGTCACCCCGTTACTGTCAGTATATGAGGGATTCCAGCCGCTGTAATCCTTTGCGCCGACCATATCAATGTCATGACCCATTTCAGTCATATTGTGATAAAAATATTTGCGATATCCGTCGGTCCCGAAATAACCGTCTGTTATGGAATCGCCCAACGCCATAATTTTTACCGGCTCCTCCGCCGCAGATACTCTTACAGGATTATCGCTTCTATTCTGACCAATACATAACACCGCCGTAAAGGAAACCGCAGCAGTCAAAATTCCGCTGAACATTTTTCTTAACTGCATTTTAATTCCTCCTTTTTATAATCATAAATAAAGCCCGTATTAACGGGCTTTATCAACATTTACTAAAAATTATAGTTCCGCCAAAGCCTCTTTTATTGCGTCAACTTTATCAGTTTTTTCCCATACAACGCCTAAATCTTCACGTCCCATATGACCGTAAGCGGCAAGCTTTCTATACTGAGGCTTTCTTAAATCAAGCATCTTGATGATTGCGGCAGGACGAAGATCGAACACCTTGTCAACAGCAGCTGAAAGCTTCTCTTCGTCAACCTTTCCCGTACCGAATGTGTCAATAAGTATGGAAACAGGTTTGGCAACTCCTATTGCATATGCCAGCTGAACTTCACACTTATCTGCAAGTCCGGCAGCAACAACATTCTTGGCAATATATCTCGCCGCATATGCCGCAGATCTGTCAACCTTTGTAGGATCCTTACCTGAAAATGCTCCGCCGCCGTGACGGGAATAACCGCCGTAAGTATCAACTATAATTTTTCTTCCTGTAAGACCGCTGTCGCCCTGAGGACCGCCAATTACAAAACGACCTGTAGGATTAATATAATATTTAGTATTTTCATCAATCAGCTCTGCCGGAACAACAGGTTTGATTACATATTCAATAATATCTTTCTTTATCTGATCAAGTGTGATTTCCGGAGCATGCTGTGATGAAACTACAATAGTTTCAATTCTTACCGGCTTATCATCATCATATTCAACAGTAACCTGCGTTTTTCCGTCAGGACGAAGGTAACGCAAGGTACCGTCCTTTCTTACTTCGGTAAGCTTCAGCGCAAGCTTATGAGCCATAGAAATCGGCATAGGCATAAGCTCCGGAGTTTCATTGCATGCATATCCGAACATAAGTCCCTGATCGCCGGCGCCTGTTGAATTATCGTCCGACATATCACCTTCCTTTGATTCAAGCGCCTCGTTCACACCCATTGCAATATCGCCCGATTGCTCGTCGATTGTTGTAATCACTGAACATGTATAGCCGTCAAATCCATACTTAGCCCGATCATATCCGATATCAACAATAACCTCTCTTACAATTTTCGGAATATCAGCATAAGCTTTAGTGCTTATTTCGCCCATGCACATTACCATACCTGTTGTGCAGACAGTTTCACAAGCTACTCTCGAATTAGGATCCTGCTCCAGAAGTGCGTCAAGAATTGCATCAGATACCTGATCGCAGATTTTATCAGGATGTCCTTCAGTAACTGATTCAGATGTAAAAAATTTTTTTGCCATTTCTTTACGCTGCCATTTGGCAGCCTCCTTTCAAAATTTCAAGAAAAATTCACCCTGTATAAAAGAAAAAGTGTCCGAATCATATCCGGACACTGTGATTTTTATTAAAATCCTCATCTCTCGGATAAACCGCAGGAATTAGCACCTTTCTTGATTATATCACAATTAGGTTGCCGGGCTTCACAGGACCTGTTCCTCCACCGCTCTTGATAAGGCGAATTTATTTCTTGTCTATATTATACACTTATGCTCTTATTTTGTCAATACCTATAAATATAAATTTAAAACCTGGTTATTTTGCGGTCTGTATTTTAATTATTTTCCAATTTGACTTTCATTAATTAATCCCAAAGCGCAATTTATTATCACAAATGAATCCTTGGTTGTAATTTCACCGTCACGGTCACAATCCGCATTTTCCATAGCAGTTGCATTTTTCATCGGATATTCAACTTGACTCAACAGGTATTTATTAATAACAACTATATCAGCCGAATCTACATAACCGTCCTGATTAACATCACCGTACTTTACCTTATCCCAGTCAATGTCGCCGTAATCCGGCGTCGTTGCAGCAGTAGTAGTACCAGCCGTTATCTTAGTTGAAACAGTTGAAGACACCGTGGTTTTTCTGGTAGTAACCGCAGTTGAAGCAGTAGTAACCGCTTGACTTTCAGAAGTATAAATACATGTTATTGAATCAACATTTATATTTGACTGTTCTCCCCACCAGTATCCTATCTGGAAAATACCTCCATCATATTGAATATCATTTTTAATTGATGAAACATCGAATTCTATTGTACCCGACGAACCGCTGATATTCTGAATTCCGTTTAAATCAAGCCAATTATTAGTATTGTTAGTCACTGAAATTCCGCCGCCGATAGACGGAGAACCAATATTACCGTTAGCAGAAAGCTTTATAATAAATTTTTCTGCTTTTGCTCCGCTTGGTACTAAATCAGAAATATTTACTTTATACATCTTATTATTGTCACTGGAATAATTAAGCGAGGTATTTACATTAACAACCTTTGTTCCGCTATCAGCCCCGCCTGTTGCAGAAGTACTGGTAACAACAGACTTTGATGTAGTTGTAATTTCTTGTGTCACTTTTGATGAAGTTGAAGATGACGAAGAACTGGTTGAAGCTGATGTTATAATTGGTTTTGTAACAACTGGAGTTGTTGTAACTGCCGGTGTAGTAACTACAGGGGTTGATCCGGAAACACCTGGAATACTTGAATCCACAGACTGTCCTGAACCATATTTCAGATAAAGTCCTGCCAAAGCACCCACAAACCCGGCATTGTAGTCAACAGATACTTCTGTATAGTGGTATTCATCAGTAACATCGTAATAATTTCCGTCTCTGTCAGGGCCGCCTACAAGAGCGCCTACAAGCACATATGCATGTTCTTTTCCCTTATTTTCTGACGGAAAATTAGTAAAGCCTGTTGCTGCTCTATGGTGCGGATGCTTTACTGAATTACTGCTATAACCTACCATATAACAATTTCCAAGTTTATTGTTTCCGAAAAGATACTCCATCTGACCTTTC
>OLRY01002940.1_pt1 | contig 10244 bp, 7 predicted proteins | sample 1672541 | NCBI WGS metagenome assembly OLRY01 (sample SAMEA3136697, study PRJEB25190) | human gut metagenome | biome: human gut; feature: human-associated habitat; material: faeces | place: Austria | collected 2013
GAGTTCTTCAACGGCAAGAACCTCATCGTGATCAATCGCGATCCGAGTGCGCTCGATAAGACCGCGGATCACTGTCTCGCTATGAACGTGGGCGAAGCGTTCGATTTCTAGACGCCTTTATTGAACAGGGGACGGGGCAAGTGTTCAACTTTGTTAGCAGTTACCCTGTTGTTTTGATCAAACAGTGGCCATTTTAGCTCGTCTGTTCATCTGGAGGTTGAACAACTGCCCCGTCCCCTGTTCATCCTGTTTACCCCATAAACGAACAACCCCCGCGCTGAACTTCAGCACAGGGGTTGCAAGAATTCGTGAGCGCGCCTAAGCGCTAAGGCTTAGTACTCGATGAACTTTGCTGCAGGGGTGAAGCAGATCGGGCACTTCTCGAAGTCTTTGCCGCGGTGGATATAACCGCAAACGGGGCAGAGATAGAAGTGCTCATCGGTGGGCGTATCGATGTTGTTGTATGCCCACATATAGTTTTCAGCATGATAGCCTTCAGCGAGCTTTGCGCGCGTGAAGATCATAACAGCAGCGTTGTTGCCCTCTTCCTGAGCCTTCTTGATGAATGCAGGATACATGTCGGAGGTCTCATAGATTTCGCCCTGAGCAGAAGAGATGAGGTTCAGGTCTGCAGGAGCATCGGTGCCTGCGGTAACTTCCGGACGAGGCCAATCAGGATCTTCAGCCGTAACTGCGTTGTACTCCATAGCAATGTGGATCTGCTCAGCTGCAGAGGTTGCACGCCAGAGAGCTGCGAGCTGGGAATAGCCTGCTTTTTCTGCTGCGTCAGCATAAACGCTGTAGTGTGCAGAAGCGCCAGTTTCGCCACCAACAGCTGCCTTCAGGTTCTCGAGCGTGGTGCCTACGGGCGTTTCGCTGCCTGCTGCAACGTTGAAGTTGGTCGAGTTATCCGGCGTTGGGATTTCATCGCGCACTTGTTGTGCCATGTTCATCACTCCTCTTCGATCGCGCGTGCGATCATCGATTCAAACAAGTCGAAGAACGTATGCAGCCCTTCTGTGCTCTTCTCGCTCACAGGCAGAGCGTGTTCGTCCTTGATGTAGAATTCTACTCCATGAAACAATAAAAAGGTTGATTGCTAACAAATGGTTAACTATTTTTTTGATGCGAAAACGCTATCGATCGATGCGTCTTGGCGCAAGAAGAGCACGATCGTTGAAGATGCGCAGGGAAACGAATAAGCTTGTTTGCGAGCTAAAACGAAAGGACGATCATGGAACGCGAAAACGCATGGAAATCCTATACCGATCAGGATAAAACTGAACTTACCGAACTTTGCGAAGGCTATAAGAGCTTCCTTTCGCAGTGCAAGACCGAACGACTCGCCACCAAGCGCGCTATCGAGCTTGCAAGCGCAGCGGGCTATGTTCCCCTCACAGAGGCGATCGCTGAAAAACGTGCGCTGAAACCAGGCGATAAGGTCTGGATCGACAACTATGGCAAGGCGATCATGCTCGTGCAGATCGGAACGAACGACATCGAAGCGGGCGTGAACATTTTAGGCGCGCATATCGATTCCCCGCGTCTCGACCTGAAGCAGAATCCGCTCTATGAAGCTTCTGATTTTGTGCTGCTCGATACGCACTATTACGGCGGCATCAAGAACTATCAGTGGGTCGCGCTGCCGCTCGCGCTTAAGGGCGTAGTGGCCAAGAAGGATGGCACTGTGGTCGATATTTCGTTGGGCGACGATCCAGCCGACCCGGTCTTCTGCGTGACCGATCTGCTTCCGCATCTTGCCGCACAGCAGAATGAGCGGAAACTGAAAGACGGCATCAAGGGCGAAGAATTAAATATCATTGTTGGATCCCTGCCGTACCCGTGCGAGGAAGAAGACTCGATCAAGGAGCCGGTCAAGCTGCTGGCGCTGTCGATCTTAAATGAGCGCTTCGGCATGACGGAGAAGGATTTCCTGCGTGCAGAGATCGAGTTTGTGCCGGCAGTAAAAGCAACGGATGTCGGTCTGGACCGCAGCCTGGTCGGCGCTTACGGACAGGATGACAAGGTGTGCGCGTACACGGCACTGACCGCAGAGATGAAAGCCAAGTCCCCGGAATATACGACTGTTACGATTCTGGCAGATAAAGAGGAGATCGGTTCCGTTGGAAATACCGGCTTAAATTCCGATTTTACCCTGCATTATATCGAGGGACTGTGCAAGGCAGGAAATGTGGATGTCCGCAAAGTGCTGAAGCATTCTCTGTGCCTGTCGGCGGATGTCAATGCGGCGTATGACCCGACGTTTGCGAGTGTATTTGAAGAAAAAAACTCCTGCTATCTGAATAAAGGTGTCGTTTTGACGAAATATACGGGTGCGCGTGGCAAATCCGGCAGCAACGACGCGAGCGCGGAGACGATGGCGAAAGTGATCCAGATCATGGATGAGGCAGGCGTATACTGGCAGATCGGCGAGCTGGGCGCAGTAGACGTCGGCGGTGGCGGCACGGTTGCCCTGTTTGTGGCTGGCATGGATGTAGACGTTGTGGATATGGGTGTTCCGATTTTATCCATGCATGCCCCATTTGAGCTGGCATCGAAACTGGATATCTATAACACATATCTGGCATTTGCAGCATTTTGCAGCTAAAAAATAGCCAGAAAATTCCGTCAGGAAAGACAAAACGTTTTTTTCTGGCGGAATTTTTTGTAATAGTAAATTCCGTTACTGGACACGTATGCGTGTACAGTAACAAGATAGAAAATGTAAAATATTGAAAAATCGCTTTTGCGACAGGCTGGTTTGTGGTATGATGATTGGTAAGACATACGTGCAGATATATCATATGTGCGTTTGAAAGCCAGGTGCCGGATGGCGCAGGCAGGAAATTGAGAGATAGAGGACGACTAAATGAAGAGATGGAAAATAGCAGGCATCTGTCTGGCGGTTGCGGTAGCAGCAGCGGCATCTGGATGCGGAAAAAAGACAGGGACTGAGACGACCGCAGCAGAGAGCACGGCTGCAGAGACAGAGGAGTATGTCGCAGAGAGCAGCGTGAAGCTGGGCGAGTACAAAGGCATCGCTGTGACCGTGACCGAGGCATCCGTGACGGACGAGGAAGTAGAAAACCAGATTCAGCAGGTGTTGAATTCAAAGGCCGAGTACCGCGAGGTAGACCGGGCAGCCCAGATGGGCGATCAGGTCAACATTGACTATAAGGGACTTTTAGACGGTGAGGCATTTGAGGGCGGTACCGCCGAGGGCTATGACCTGACACTGGGATCCGGCAGCTTTATCGATGGATTCGAGGATGGGTTGGTCGGCGCTGTGAAGGGCGATCAGAAAGACTTAAACCTGACCTTCCCGGATCCGTATCCGAACAACCCGGATCTGGCAGGTAAGGCGGTTGTATTTGAGGTAACGGTCAATGCGGTCAAGGAGCGCTCCGTTCCGGAACTGACGGATGAGTTTGTTGCTTCCGTATCACCGGATGATGGAACCGTGGAGAAATACCGTGAATCCACCCGTGAGAACCTCTTAGAGCAGAAACAGCTATCGATTGATAATCAGAGAGATACGGATATTCTGAATGCGGTTGTGGACAATTCAGAAGTTGTATGCTCGACTGCATCGATCGACGAGGCATATGATACACAGTTAAAGGCATACACCAACATGCTTTCCTCCTACGGCGTCGATCTGGCGACCTATGCGGGCATGATTGGAAGCGACGAGGACAGCTTCAAGCAGGAGATCCGCCAGGAAGCCAAGGAAATGGCGAAACAGTCCCTCGTTTTAAATGAGATTGCGAAGCAGGAAAATATCACGATCGACGATTCGGACAAGGAAGCACTGGCGAAACGTTACGGCTACGAGAGCCTGGAGACGATGCTTCAGAACGATAACATCGATCAGAAGATGGTGGACGATACGGCACTGATGCAGAAGACACTTGATTTTCTGGTAGAAAATGCCAAGATCACCGTCAGCACTGAGGAGAACAATGCGGCGCTGAATACAGAAGCAGCCGAGGACGAGGCGGAGTAGAAAGCGTCTCATAAAAATACAGATAAGGGGATAGACATATGCAGATTTTATACGACAGAATCCGTAAAGATGGAATCGTAAGAGCAGGAAATGTATTGAAAGTGGATCGTTTCCTGAATCACCAGATGGATATTCATCTGTTCCAGGAGATCGGCAAGGAGTTTAAACGCCGTTTTGAGGGTGAGGAGATCAACAAGATCCTGACGATCGAGGCGTCGGGTATTGGTATTGCCTGTATCGTAGCCGAATATTTTGATGTTCCGGTTGTATTTGCCAAGAAAACAAAGACGAAAAATATTGCCGGAGAAGTGTATACAACGAAGGTTGAATCGTTTACCCATGGCACTGTATATGATATTATTGTGTCCAAGGAGTTCCTTGGAAAAGGCGATAAGGTTCTGGTTATCGATGATTTTCTGGCAAAGGGCAAGGCATTAGACGGTCTGACCACTTTGATTCAGGATTCGGGAGCAGAATTAGTTGGTGCGGGCATTGTCATTGAAAAAGGTTTTCAGGACGGCGGCAAACGCATCCGTGATAAGGGTATCCGCGTGGAGTCACTGGCGATCGTAGACAGCATGAATGCAGAGACCGGGGAGATCGTATTCAGAAATGAAGATAAATAAAAAAGCATTGTTTTTTGATATTGATGGAACATTGTTTAGTGAAAAATTAAGGCAGGTACCGCAAAGCGCGGTGCTTGCCTTAAAAAAAACAATGGAAAAGGGAAATTTGACATTTATTAATACGGGGCGAACCTGGTGCCAGACGTCCAAAATCCGGGAGGAAGCGCCGGTAAACGGGCTGCTCTGCGGCTGTGGTACCTATATTTCCGTGGATGGAAAGACACTCTATGACCAGAGAATTTCGCCGGAACGGGCGGAGAAGCTGAAAGAGGATATTCTGCGGTTCCGGATGGATACAGTGATGGAGGGCGTGGACGCCTGCTTTTTCCGGCCAGATGGGGTGCAGACCGAAACGATGCGGGCGATCCGCTCGATTCTCGACCAGAGCGGCTCGGTTTCGGCGAAGAACTGGTCGGATCCGTCCTTTTCGATCAGTAAATTTTGCGTGGCAGTCGGAGCAGACAGTGATCCGGCGGGATTTTTTGAGACACTTCGGGATTTCGAGGTGATTGACCGGGGCGGCGGCTTCTATGAGTGTGTGCCGATGGGGCATTCTAAGGCGAGTGCGATCGAGTGGATTTTGAAGCAATATGGGATCGCGCTGGAGGACGCGTGGGTCTTTGGAGACAGCATGAACGATCTGTCGATGTTCCAGTATGTGCCGAATACGGTTGTCATGGGAAAACACGATGCCGGGCTGGAGCCGTATGCGACGTTTACGGCGAAGACCGTGGAGGAAGATGGGATTTACCGGGCGATGGAAGAGCTGGGGCTTTTGTAAGGAAACAATGGTTTGGTGTTTGATATATATGTATAAAGAGTGAAATTTGTGTGGATGTGTGGAGTTCAGAGAAACATCCTGTGGAGAGAAGTTTCAGGAAAGATTGACCTGGTGGATGTCTGAGACTTGAAATGCTCAAGATTGTGGATAGTTGAGACAGAACTAGAATGAAAGGGCGTTGGATAAAGATATATGAATTATGAGAAATCGGAAAAATATGAAGTTCTCAAGCGGTATTTCGGATATGACAGCTTCCGCGAAGGACAGGAAATACTGATTGACGGGATTCTTGATGGGCGTGATGTGCTGGGAATCATGCCGACGGGCAGCGGAAAATCACTGTGTTATCAGGTTCCGGCATTGATTCTTCCGGGAATCACGCTGGTGGTGTCACCGCTGATTTCTCTGATGAAGGATCAAGTCACGGCACTCAATCAGGCGGGCGTCCACGCGGCGTATCTGAACAGTTCGCTGACGACGGCACAGTATTATAAGGCGCTTGGGTATGCGCGCGAGGGGCGTTATCCAATCATTTACGTGGCGCCGGAGCGTCTGATGACGGAGGCATTTCTTGATTTTGCGATGCACGTGGATATTGCGATGCTGGCGATCGATGAGGCGCACTGCATTTCCCAGTGGGGACAGGATTTCAGACCGAGTTATTTGAAGATTGTTGATTTTATCGAGAAGCTGCCGAGGCGTCCGGTGGTCAGTGCTTTTACGGCGACCGCGACCAAGGAGGTCCGGGACGATATCATCGACATTTTGCAGTTACAGAACCCGGTGATGCTGACGACGGGATTTGACCGGAAAAACTTGTATTTTGCAGTGGAGACGCCGAAGGACCGTTATGCGGCGATCCGGGCATACCTGGAGGCGCACCCGGGGCAGGGAGGGATTATTTACTGTCTGACCCGCAGGAATGTTGATGAGATCTGTGAGAAGCTGATCCGGGATGGATTTTCAGTGACGCGTTACCATGCGGGACTTTCCGATGCGGAGCGGCAGAAGAATCAGGATGATTTTATCTATGACCGGGTTCCGGTGATGGTGGCGACCAATGCGTTTGGCATGGGAATCGACCGGTCGGATGTACGGTTTGTCCTGCACTGCGGGATGCCGAAGAACCTGGAAGCCTACTATCAGGAGGCGGGACGTGCCGGGCGTGACGGCGAACCGGCGGAGTGCATCCTGTATTATAGCGGGCGGGATGTGGTGACGAACCAGCTCTTTATTGAGCGGAACCAGGACAATCAGGAGCTTGATGACTATACGCGGCAGGTGGTGCTGGAACGTGACCGGGAACGCCTGAAAAAGATGACGTTTTATTGTTTTACGAATGAGTGCCTGCGTGATTATATCCTGCGGTATTTCGGCGAATATGGAAGTAATTACTGCGGAAACTGTTCGAATTGTATGACGCAATTTGACACGATCGACATTCAGGCGGCGGCAGAGAGTCTCTTAGGCTGTGTGCAGTCGTGCGGACAGCGCTATGGAACAACGGTGATTCTCGACACGGTTCACGGGGCGAATACGGTAAAGATCCGCAATTACCGGATGGATGAGAATCCGCATTATGGGGAGCTGGCAAAGGAGAGCGTCGTGCATCTGCGCCAGATGTTTAACTTCCTCCAGGTGGAGGAGTATCTGTTTGTCACGACGGATGAGTATTCGATTGTCAAATTGACGGAAAAAGGTGCTGCTTTCCTGGAAGCACCGGAGCCAATCGAGATGAAGATGGCGAAGGAGCGGGAGAAACAGGCAGCTGAAAGCAGCAAAAAGAGCCGCCGGGGCGCGAAGCTTCCAGCCGGGGCAGCTGAATTTACGGAGAAGGAAGAGACGCTCTTCGAGGCACTCCGCGCGCTGCGCCGCGAGATCGCATCCGAGGAAAAAGTGCCGCCGTATATCGTATTTTCTGATAAGACGCTGACGCATATGTGTATTTTAAAACCGGTCACGGAAGCGGAGATGCTGGAGGTGTCCGGCGTGGGTGCGTATAAATTTGAAAAATATGGAGAACGGTTTCTGGAATGCGTGCGGAAGTTCTTAGAGTCTTAGTATCGGGTGTGTGTTCTGTTTGTGAGTAAAAAATGCCTGGAGAAAAGACAGAAAAATAAAAAAATATACATATGATGACAGATTTTATCTTGTTAAACGCCACATTTTCTAGTATAATAAGGGTATCAATCCATGGATGGAAGTGACTGTGAAAATGGAACTTTTAGAAGCAGTTTCAAACATTTATGAACACCTATTTAGATGGAGAAGGGGGCGTTTTTATGGAGAAAAGTTATACAAAGATTTACACAACTGGAGCGACAGTACCGTTAAAGATTCGTCCAGGACATTTCGCAACAAACCATGCACATATCAATTATTACATTGATGTGACGACCCTGAAAGCGAGAACGAAAGAGGCGGAGGAAGTTGCACAGGCGCTGGTTGGCATGTATCTGTATGACACCGTGATCGACACGATTGTCTGCATGGAGGGCACGGAAGTTATCGGTGCTTTTCTGGCGGAGGAGCTGGCAAAGGGCGGTTTTCTCTCGACGAACGCGCACAAATCTATCTATGTAATCAGCCCGGAGTTCAACAACAACAGCCAGATCATTTTCCGTGACAACCTGATTCCGATGATCCGCGATAAACACGTGATGATCCTGATGGCATCCGTGACGACGGGACGCACCTTAAATAAGGCAGTTGAGAGCATCCAGTATTACGGTGGTATCTTACAGGGCGCATCGGCGATTTTCAGTGCGATGGATTCGCTGGATGGTGTGCCGATCAAGTCAGTCTTTGGCAAGAAGGATTTACCGGATTATACGTATTCAGATTACCGTGACTGCCCGCTCTGCAAGGCAGGAAAGAAGATTGATGCGCTGGTAAATACGTTTGGATATTCGCCGATGGGGTGATGCAGCGATCGGAAGCTGCTTCGTTTGATGAATACAGGATTTGTAAAAGCTGAATCGTTGAGATGAAATGCACTCCGAATGCGGGGGCTGCATGGCAGCAGAGAAACCATTGTTGATAAAGAGATAGATTTAGAAGGTTTGAGAACAGATAGTGGATACCGCAAAACCACAGAATCCGTGCACTGACCTGTCAGAAATAAGAAGATGGGGAGCAGAGGGATGGGAAAAAGGTTTTGCGGTATCTCTTTTTGTGTCAAAGGTGCCAAGGCACATTAATGAAAAAAATAACAGAAACAAGAATAAAGAAGGGAAAGAAAGAGGGATAAAAATGGATACACAGCAGATGTTTCAGGAACTGGATCGCCTTTATGCACAGGGAAAACTGGACGAAGCGGAAGAGAAAATGATGGGCTGGATGAAGGAAGGGCTGGATTCAGGGAACAAAAGCCTCTGCCTGATGATGTGCAATGAGATGGAAGGACTCTACCGGAATACCGGACGGGTTGCACAGGCAGTCGATATGGCGGATATGGCGCTGTCCCTGATTGCGGGGATGGGACTGGATGGTTCGATCCACCATGGAACGACACTTTTAAATGCGGCAACCGCGCGCCGGATGGCAGGAGATGTGGAGAAAGCGCTTTCCCAGTACCGGGAGGCGGAAGCGATTTTTAAGAATCTTGGAAAAACGGATGGCTATGAGATGGCAAGTCTCTACAATAATATCAGCCAGATTTATCAGGAACAGGAGGAACATGAAAAGGCGCTGGAATCGCTGGATAAGGCGCTGGAACTGATTAAAAAGATGGAGAACAGCGAGGCGGAGGTGGCAACGACCCATGTCAACCGGGCGCTATCCTTGATGGCGCTGGGACGGCTGGATGAGGCAGACGAGGAGTTAAAGGAAAGCCTGACCTTTTATGCGTCCCCGGAGGGCGTGCAGTCGGGACACTTTGGTTCGGCGCTGGCAGCAGCCGGGGAGCTGGCATGGCGGCGCGGCAATTATGATCAGGCGATCGGGCTGCTGGAAAAAGCGCTGATGGTAACGCAGTCCCGGTTTGGCGAGAGCGATGCGTGCGCGGTGATCCGCCAGAATCTGGAGATGATCAAAAAAGAAAAGGAAGAAAAAGGCATTACCGGAGCTGCAGACAAGAAGGAAGACAAGGGCGGAACCCCGAGCCACTGTGCGAGCTGTCAGTTCAAGGATGCGAAATTCTGAGACAGGACAAGAAAAAAGCGTTTTTTGAAAAGTTTTCAGATGGAAGAGTTGATAAAAAGCGTGCAAGAAACGCGCATGAAAAAAAGATACTGAAAATAGAGAAAACGTAGAAATAGAAAAAACCATAAAATCAGGTAGGGGGATCAGATGCAGGGACTAGAACTGGCAAAACGATACTATGAAGAAGTTGGGCGTCCGATGCTGGAGCGGGATTTTCCAGAGCTTCTGCCGCGGTTGGCGGCGGGACTGGTGGGCGAAGGTTCGGAATGTCTGGGATTTGACGATGCGATATCGCAGGATCACGATTTCGGGGCGGGTTTCTGTCTGTGGTTTTCGGCGGAAGATTATAACCAGTACGGAAATGCGCTTCAGGATGCCTATGACCGTTTGCCAGGGGAGTTTGCAGGTGTTCCGGCACGCCTCACAAGTGTGCGGGGCGGCGGACGTGTCGGTGTGTTTGAGATAGAGGCATTTTACAGCCGTTTTATCGGGATGGAACAGCCGCCAAAGAGCTTGATGCGCTGGCTGCATCTGCCGGAAGATAAGCTGGCGGCAGTCGTGGGCGGGGCAGTATTTGAGGATGGACTGGGAGAATTTTCTGCGATCCGCGAGGCGCTCCGGAAGTATTATCCGGAGGATGTCCGGATCAAGAAGATCGCGGCGCGGGCAGCGAAAATGGCGCAGTCGG
>OLRY01002948.1_pt1 | contig 10200 bp, 9 predicted proteins | sample 1672541 | NCBI WGS metagenome assembly OLRY01 (sample SAMEA3136697, study PRJEB25190) | human gut metagenome | biome: human gut; feature: human-associated habitat; material: faeces | place: Austria | collected 2013
CGTGATTCAAGCGTGAGCAAATCCCATTCGCGAAGCGAATTTTAAATGGATTTGCGAAGGTTACTGGAACGGAGTGAACAGTAACAGACCGTCACCCCGCCGGGCGACGGCTTTTCATTTCTGCTTGCATTTTTTTGCGGGATGTTGTTATAATGCATAAGGAAATAAACTGGAAATGATTTAAATAAAGGATAGAGTGATTTATGGCAAAAAAGACATATGACGCGGCGAGTATATCCGTGCTGGAGGGACTGGAGGCGGTCCGCAAGCGGCCGGGCATGTATATCGGCAGCGTTTCCAGAAAGGGATTGAACCATCTGGTTTATGAGATTGTAGATAATGCGGTGGATGAGCATCTGGCAGGCTATTGCAGTCAGATTGAGGTATATCTGGAAAAGGACGGTTCCGCAACGGTGAACGATGACGGGCGCGGCGTGCCGGTGGATATGCATGAAAAGGGCGTCCCGGCGGAGCGGCTGGTGTTCACGACGCTGCATGCGGGCGGAAAATTTGATAATGACAGCTACAAAACCAGCGGCGGTCTGCACGGAGTCGGCTCTTCGGTGGTAAACGCGCTTTCCACGTATCTGGACGTGCAGGTGAGCCTCGGCGGACAGATCCACCACGACCGCTTCGAGCGGGGCGTGCCGGTGGTGGAACTGGAGAAGGGCTTGCTTCCGGTGATCGGGAAGACGAAAAGAACCGGTACCTGCATCAATTTTCTGCCGGATCCGGAAATTTTTGAAAAGACACAGTTTGCGGCGGAGGAGATCAAGAGCCGCCTGCACGAGACGGCATACTTAAACCCGGCGTTGACGATCATTTTTGAAGACCGGCGGGGTGAGACGGTCGAGCATCTGGAATATCATGAGCCGGATGGCATCGTGGGCTTTGTAAAGGATTTAAACCGCAACAAGGAGACGGTACAGGAGCCGCCGGTGTACCTGAAGGGCGAGCTGGACGGCATCACGGTGGAGTGTGCGTTCCAGTATGTGAACGAATTTCATGAAAACGTGCTTGGCTTCTGCAACAACATTTACAACGCGGAGGGCGGCACGCATCTGACGGGCTTTAAGACGGCATTTACTGCGATCATGAACACCTACGCCAGAGAGCTTGGCATTTTAAAAGAAAAGGATGCCAATTTTACCGGCGCGGATATCCGCAACGGCATGACGGCGGTGGTGTCTGTGAAGCATCCGGCGCCGCGCTTTGAGGGGCAGACAAAGACGAAGCTTGACAACCAGGACGCGGCGAAGGCGGTCGCCAAGGTGGTCGGCGACGAGGCGGTGCTGTATTTCGACCGCAATCTGGAAACTTTAAAAAAGGTGCTGTCCTGCGCGGAGCGGGCGGCAAAAATACGAAAGACCGAGGAGAAGGCAAAGACGAACCTTCTGACGAAGCAGAAGTATTCCTTCGATTCCAACGGCAAGCTGGCAAACTGCGAGAGCAGAAGACCGGAGCTGTGCGAGATTTTTATCGTAGAGGGAGATTCTGCGGGCGGCTCCGCAAAGATGGCGCGCAACCGTAACTTCCAGGCAATCATGCCCATCCGCGGAAAAATCCTCAACGTGGAGAAGGCAAGCATCGACAAGGTGCTGGCGAACGCGGAGATTAAGACAATGATCAACGCTTTTGGCTGCGGATTTTCAGAAGGCTATGGAAATGACTTCGATATCTCGAAGCTGCGTTACGACAAAATTATCATTATGGCGGATGCCGACGTGGATGGCGCGCATATCAGCACGCTGCTTTTGACATTGTTCTACCGCTTTATGCCGGAGCTGATCTACGAGGGGCACATCTATATTGCAATGCCGCCGCTCTACAAAGCGATGCCGTCGCGCGGACCGGAGGAATATCTGTACGACGACAAGGCGCTGGAAAAATACCGGAAGACACATAAAAACTTTACGCTGCAGCGCTACAAGGGTCTCGGAGAGATGGATGCGCAGCAGCTCTGGGAGACGACGCTCAATCCGGAAACGCGTGTACTCAAGCGCGTAGAGATCGAAGATGCGCGCATGGCATCCAGCGTCACGGAAATGCTGATGGGCACCGAAGTGCCGCCGCGCAAGGCGTTCATTTATGAGCACGCAAAGGACGCCGAGCTGGATATATAAGCTCTTCCAGGCGGAGGAGGCGTTTTAGGCGGCGGGGTGGTAAGATGCGTCTGGCGTCTGGGAAAATGAGCGGCGCCGGGCAGCAAAAAGACATTCCGGGACATATCGGTGAGTGGATTCCGGAAAAAGCGGCTTCTCGCAAAAAAAGGAAATTTGAGGTAATATGAGGTAATAGAAATATATGGAAAACACACAGCAGCAGATCATCCGGACAGAGTATTCGGAGATCATGCAAAAATCTTATATTGATTATGCGATGAGCGTCATCGTGGCACGTGCGCTTCCGGATGTGCGCGACGGGCTGAAGCCGGTACAGCGCCGGACGCTCTACGACATGTATGAGCTGGGTATCCGCTACGACCGCCCATACCGCAAATGCGCGCGTATCGTCGGCGATACGATGGGTAAATATCATCCGCACGGCGACAGCTCCATCTATGAGGCGCTTGTCGTTATGGCGCAGGATTTCAAGAAAGGACTTCCTCTGGTGGACGGACACGGAAATTTCGGGTCCATCGAAGGGGACGGCGCCGCGGCGATGCGTTACACGGAGGCGCGTCTGCAAAAAGTCACGCAGGAGGCATTTCTTGCCGACCTTGATAAAAACGTGGTTCCGTTCGTTCCAAACTTTGACGAGACGGAAAAAGAGCCGGAGGTGCTTCCAGTGCGCCTGCCAAACCTTCTGATCAACGGTGCGGACGGTATCGCGGTCGGTATGGTGACGAGCATTCCGCCGCACAATCTCGGTGAGGTGATCGATGCGGTCATTGCCACCATCAAAAACAGCGACATCACGACGGAAGAGCTGATGCAGTACATTCAGGGGCCGGATTTTCCCACCGGAGGCATCGTGGTCAACAAGGACGAACTGCCGGACATTTACAAGACCGGCACGGGCAAAATCCGCATCCGCGGCAAGGTGGAGGTGGAGAAGGGAAAGAACGGAAAAGAAAACCTTGTCATCAGCGAAATTCCCTATACCATGATCGGCGCCAATATCGGCAAATTTTTAAACGACGTGGCTGCTCTGGTGGAGACGAAAAAGACGACCGATATCGTTGATATCTCCAACCAGTCGTCGAAGGACGGCATCCGCATTGTGCTGGAGCTGCGCAAAAACGCCGACACGAATAATCTGATAAACATGCTTTACAAAAAGACGCGCCTGGAGGATACCTTTGGCGTAAATATGCTGGCGGTGTCGGACGGCAGACCGGAAACGCTCAGTCTGAAAAAAATCATTGAGCATCACATCGATTTCCAGTTTGAGGTGAACACGCGCAAGTATCAGACGCTGCTGGAGAAGGAGCAGGCAAAGAGGGAAATCCAGGAGGGGCTGATAAAAGCCTGCGACGTTATCGACCTGATTATCGAGATCCTGCGCGGAAGCAAGAGCCGCGAGCAGGCGAAAGAATGTCTGGTAAACGGCGTTACCGAGGGCATCAAGTTTAAATCGCGCGCCTCGAAAAAGCAGGCGGAGCAGCTTCGTTTTACCGACGCGCAGGCGACGGCGATCCTGGAGATGCGGCTCTACAAGCTGATCGGGCTGGAGATCGCCGCGCTGCAGAAGGAACACGACGAGACGGTAAAGAATATTGCCCGCTACGAGGATCTTTTAAATAATTACGGCTCCATGGCGAAGCAGATCGTGAAGGAGCTGCAGAGCTTTAAGAAGGAGTACGCCGTACCGCGCAAAACGGTGGTTGAGAACGGCGAGGAGGCTGTCTATGAGGAAAAGAAGATTGAGGAGATGGAGGTCGTCTTTCTGATGGACCGCTTCGGCTACGCGCGCACTGTGGATGCGGCGACCTACGAGCGGAACAAAGAGACGGCGGACGCGGAAAACCGCTATGTGATCTCCTGCATGAATACCGATAAGATCTGTCTGTTTACGGATATGGGCAGCCAGCATCTCATCAAGGTGCTCGATGTGCCCTTCGGAAAATTCCGCGATAAAGGCAAGCCGATCGATAATTTCTGTAATTACAGCAGCGCGCAGGAGACGATCGTCTATGCGGAGAGCCTGCAGCGCGTGAAGATGTCTTTGCTAATTTTCGGAACTGCGCAGGGCATGGTGAAGCAGGTGGAGGGCAGCGAGTTTGATGTGGCAAAGCGCACGATCGCGGCGACGAAGCTGCAGGAGGGCGACAAGGTGATCTGCGTACACCGGATGGACGAGGCGGAGACGGCGGTATTTAAGACAGAGCGCGATATCTGTCTGCGCATCCAGATCGGCGATATTCCTTTAAAGAAAAAGGGCGCGATCGGCGTACGCGGCATCCGCTTAAATGAGGGCGACCGCGTGGAGGCAATGTATTATCCGAACGGCGAAAAGGATAAAACCATTCTCTATAAAGAAAAGGAAGTCCGGCTGGACAGGCTGAAGGTCGCCGGGCGCGACACCAAAGGCACGAAGCTGCGCGGATAGCAGCTCGCAGGCGGTAAAAAATATGGAAAAATCGTGTAAGATTAAGGAAAACTTGAAAAAAACACTTGTTTTTCCGGATAAGCGTGCTATAATGAGGATGATAAGAATATGTTACTAGAGTGTGAGCGGGTTGAAAAACCCGCTCAATCTTATGTTGCCGGGCGTGTCGGAGAAAAAAGACGGCGGACACAAAAGACGGCATATCTGGAGGAATGCGGGGCGTATGACAAAAAAAGAAATGTATGAACAGAAAACGGAAGCGATACTGCAGCCGATCGTGGATGCGAACGGATTTGAGCTGGTAGACGTGGAGTATGTGAAGGAGGGCGGAAGCTGGTACCTGCGCGCGTACATCGATAAGCCGGGCGGCATCACGGTGGACGACTGCGAGCTGGTGAGCCGGGCGGCGAACGATATTCTGGATGAGCAGGACTTTGTTGAGGAATCCTATATCTTTGAGGTAAGCTCTCCGGGACTTGGGCGGCCACTCAAAAAAGAGAAGGATTTTGTGCGCAGCATTGGGGAAGAAGTGGAGATCCGCACGTTCCGCGCGATAGAACGACAGAAGGAATTTTACGGCATTTTAAAAGCCTTTGATAAAGAAACCGTCACGATCATGATGGAAGATGAAAGTGAAATGCAGATTGCGAGAGCTGATATTGCGCTGATAAGACTGGCTTTCGATTTTTAAGGAGGAAAAGGGAAAATGAATAACGAATTAATGGAAGCACTGGACGTTCTGGAGAAGGAGAAAAACATCAGTAAGACGGTCCTGCTGGAGGCGATCGAGCAGTCGCTGATCCAGGCGTGCAAAAACCATTTTGGCAAGGCGGACAATGTGAAGGTGGATATCGACCCGAACACCTGTGAGTTCTCCGTCCATGCGGAGAAAACCGTTGTGGAAGAGGTGGAGGATCCGGTGATGGAGATCAGCCTCGCAGACGCAAAGATGAAGGATTCCCGCTACGAGGTGGGCGATGTGGTAAATGTGGAGATCAAATCGAAGGAGTTCGGACGCATCGCAACACAGAATGCGAAAAATGTAATCCTCCAGAAGATCCGTGAGGAGGAGCGCAAGGTGCTGTACAACGAATATTACAGCAAGGAGCGCGAGGTAGTGACCGGCATCGTGCAGCGCTATCTTGGAAGAAATGTCAGCATCAATCTCGGCAAGGTAGATGCGGTTTTAAATGAAAATGAGATGGTGAAGGGCGAGACCTTCTACCCGACCGAGCGCGTGAAGGTTTACGTGCTGGAGGTAAAGGACACGCCGAAGGGACCGAAGGTACTCGTTTCCCGCACACATCCGGAGCTGGTGAAGCGGCTGTTTGAAAACGAGGTGACGGAGGTGCGCGACGGCACCGTTGAGATCAAGTGCATTGCAAGAGAGGCAGGCAACCGCACGAAGATGGCGGTCTGGTCGAACGACCCGGATGTCGATGCGGTGGGCGCATGTGTCGGCATTAACGGCTCCCGTGTAAACACCATTGTTGAGGAGCTGCGCGGAGAGAAGATCGACATCATCAACTGGGATGAAAACCCGGCGCTGCTGATCGAGAACGCGCTCAGCCCGGCAAAGGTTATTTATGTTGCGGCGGACAATGATGAGAAGACTGCACAGGTAGTCGTGCCGGATTATCAGCTTTCCCTTGCGATCGGCAAGGAGGGACAGAACGCGAGACTTGCCGCAAGGCTTACCGGCTTCAAGATCGATATCAAGAGTGAGACGCAGGCGATCGAGGCGGGAGACTTTGACGAGATCGAGGATGACGATTATTACGAAGAGGACTATGACGAGTACGGAGATGCCTATGCCGAGGATGACGGTCAGCAGTATGAGGAGACTTACGCCGAAGAGGATGGGCAGCAGTATGAAGAGGACGGCGCGTATGAGGAAGATCCTGCGCAGCCGGAATCCGAAGAATAAGCGGGAGATAGAAGATGGGACAGACAAAAAAGGTTCCGCAGCGCAAGTGCATCGGGTGTCAGGAGATGAAAAATAAAAAGGATATGATCCGTATCCTGCGGACGCCGGAGGAAGAGCTTGTGATCGATACTACAGGCAGAAAAAATGGAAGAGGCGCATATCTGTGCTTTTCGATGGAATGCTTCGAGAAAGCAGTGAAAAGCAGGGGACTGGAGCGCTCGCTGAAGACGGGCATTTCTCCCGAGGTATATGATAGTTTGAAAAAGGAGATAGAGCGGATTGAGACAAAATAAGATACTCTCTCTGATCGGGCTGGCTACGAAGGCGGGCAAAACCATGAGCGGGGAATTTTCTACGGAAAAAGCGGTAAAGACCGGGGTCGCCTGCGTGGTGCTTGTATCAGAGGAAGCCTCTGAAAATACCCGGAAAAAGTTTCAGAATATGTGTACATTTTATGAGGTGCCGCTTTATTTTTACGGAACGAAGCTGGAGCTTGGCGCGGCGATGGGGAAGGAATTCCGCGCGTCGCTTGCTGTGACAGATCCGGGGCTTTCCAATGCCATTATAAAGGAACTAGCCAACAGAGACGAACGGAGGTAGTGAGTATGTCGGAAATGAGAGTGCATGAGCTTGCAAAAGAGCTTGGCAGAGCGAATAAAGAAGTAATGGAATATCTGAAAGGAAAAGGGATCGAAGTAAAGAGTCATATGAGTATGCTGGAAGATGAACATGTAGAAATGGTACGAAAGGGTGTGGGCAGCAGACCGGTTCCGGTAAAGAAGGAAGCGGAAGGAAGCGAGAAGCCTGCAAAGACCGGGGAGAAGACGGCTGAGGCAGGCGCGCGCCCGGCGGGTGTGCCAAAGAAGAAAAATATTACGAGAATTTTCCGCTCCCAGAACAGCCGTACCGGTATTCAGAAGCCGGCCGGGATGAGAACCGCTGAGGATAAACCGGCAGGTACGAGAGCGGCGGGCAGCAGACCGGCAGGTACGAGACCGGCAGGCGCAAGACCGGCGGGCACCCGTCCGGCGGAGGCAGCAAAGACGGCGGGCAGCAGACCGGCGCAGACGGCCGGGACGGCAGCGGAAGCGCAGACGGCGCAGGCAGGAAATGCAGCAGCCGGAGGAAAGGCGGCTCAGACATCTGCACCGGCAGAGGTAAAGGCTGTGCAGGCAGCAGAGACAAAGGCTGCGCCGGCGTCAGAGAACAAGACTGCGCAGACGGCGGAGACGAAAGCACAGCGCCCGGAGAACAAGGCTGTACAGGCAGAAGAGACGAAAGTACAGCGCCCGGAGAACAAGGCTGCGCAGGCAGAAGAGACGAAAACACAGCGTCCGGAGAACAAGACTGTGCAGGCCGCGGAGACGAAGGTACAGCGCCCGGAGACAAAGGCAGCTGCACCGGAGAAGGCGGCGGAGGAAAAAGCACAGCCGAAGCAGGGCAGAACGCAGAACCAGGGTGAGAACGGAAACCGCGGAGCACGCACGGATCGCAGCAGAGACAACCGCAGCAGACACAGAGGCGGCTGAGAGCCAGGCAGAGGAAACCACCGCAGAAGAGGCGAAGACAACCGACGGCGGCACTCTGATTGTTGGTTTTGATCAGGATTTCCCACCGATGGGATTTGTAGGCGATGACGGCGAGTACACCGGATTTGACCTGGAGCTGGCACAGGAAGTTGCAAAACGTCTGGGTCTGGAATATAAGGCACAGCCGATTGCCTGGGATTCTAAAGATATGGAGCTTGAGTCCGGCAATATCGACTGCATCTGGAATGGATTTACGATGACGGGTCGTGAGGATGATTACACCTGGACTGAGCCGTACATGGCAAACCAGCAGGTATTTGTCGTAGCCAATGATTCGGATATCAACAGCCAGGCGGATCTGGCAGGCAAGATCGTAGAGGTTCAGGCAGATTCTTCCGCAGAGGCAGCTTTAAAAGAGGCACCGGAACTGACCGCTACTTTCAAGGAGCTTCTGACAACCGCTGATTACAACACCGCATTCATGGATCTGGAGCAGGGCGCCGTTGATGCCATTGCGATGGACGTAATCGTAGCTGGCTATCAGATTCAGCAGAGAAACGCTGATTTCAAGATTCTGGACGATTCCCTTTCTGAGGAAGAATACGGCGTAGGCTTCAAGAAGGGCAACACCGAGTTAAGAGATAAAGTTCAGAGCACTCTGGAAGAGATGGCAGAGGATGGAACCTTACAGGAAGTTTCTGAGAAATGGTTTAGCAAGGACGTAACTACCATCGGCAAATAGTAATTAATCGTTGATTGTAAAAACGAAACATTATTAAATAATAGGAATAGGGACGGCTGTGAATGATTTCATGGCAGTCCCCATTCGCGGTTTATGTGTTTAACTGTGAAGTCACAGCACATTCCGTTACCGGGCACGTATGCGTGAACAGTAACGAATCTACATTTTAGAAAGCAGGTATGGGATAATTATGAGTAAGATGACACTCCAGCAGATGATTACACAGCTTGCGGGTGGTATGGCAGTCAGCACACAGATTTTTGTGATCACACTGCTATTTTCACTTCCGTTAGGACTCGTGATCGCGTTTGGGCGTATGTCGAAGAACAAGCTGATCCAGACGATTGTAAAAGTATATATTTCGATTATGCGAGGCACGCCGCTGATGCTGCAGCTGATGGTGGTGTATTTTGGACCGTATTATCTGTTCCGCATCAAAGTCGGCAGCAGTTACCGTCTGTGGGCTACCTTCATCGGTTTTGTCATTAACTATGCGGCATATTTTGCCGAGATTTACCGCAGCGGCATCCAGTCGATGCCGGTCGGACAGTATGAGGCAGCGGAGATTCTGGGTTATGGAAAGGCACAGACCTTCTTCAAGATCATCCTGCCGCAGGTAATCAAGCGGATTCTTCCGTCGGTGACGAATGAGGTCATCACGCTGGTAAAAGATACGTCTCTGGCGTTTACGTTGAGCGTGGCGGAGATGTTCTCAATCGCCAAGGCGCTGGCGGCATCCCAGACGAATATGATGCCGTTTGTGGCAGCAGCCGTCTTTTACTATATTTTCAATCTGGTTGTGGCAGTTGCAATGGAATGGATTGAGAAAAAGCTGGATTATTACCGGTAGGACTGGAGGTTTGTGGATCATGAATCTGTTAGAGTTAAATCATGTAGAAAAATCATTTGAGAACCTGTCTGTGCTGAAGGATATCTCCATCAGCATCGGCGAGGGCGAAATCGTATCCATCATCGGACCGTCCGGATCCGGGAAATCAACGCTGCTCAGGTGCGCGACAATGCTTGAGAAGATGGATGGCGGCGAGATCGTATATCTTGGGAAAAAAGCGGCATGGACGGACAAGGACGGACATGTGGCCTACGCGGATAAGAAGGACATGAAGGAGATCCAGAGCCAGTACGGCCTCGTGTTCCAGAATTTCAATCTTTTTCCGCATTATTCTGTGCTGAAGAATATCGTTGACGCGCCGATCCATGTGCAGAAGCGAGACAAGGAGACGGTATATCAGGAAGCGAGAGAGCTGTTAAAGAAGATGGGACTGGCGGACAAGGAAGATTATTATCCCTGCCAGTTATCCGGAGGACAGTGCCAGCGTGTGGCGATCGCGAGAGCTCTGGCGCTGAACCCGAAGATCCTGTTCTTCGATGAACCCACATCAGCTCTGGACCCAGAGCTGACAGCCGAGGTGTTAAAGGTGATCCGTTCTCTG
>OLRY01002951.1_pt1 | contig 10166 bp, 7 predicted proteins | sample 1672541 | NCBI WGS metagenome assembly OLRY01 (sample SAMEA3136697, study PRJEB25190) | human gut metagenome | biome: human gut; feature: human-associated habitat; material: faeces | place: Austria | collected 2013
TGAGGCTGCCGGTATGCTTGGGAGGAAAGGTCCTCGATGTTTTGGTTGACCGGTTTGGGACGTGCGGCGGGAGAGCCTCGTCCGGCGCGGGCAGACTGAGAAGCGTTCTGGCGCGCTTTTTTTGCCTTGATTTCATTGAGAATATCATCGACATCATACTGCTTGCTCATCTTCAAATCTCCTTTTTCCTATCCCTGACAGGAGAGTTAATTCTTTTTGACAAAGGACGGCAGACCGCTGCGCTGACGGACTGCCTCATAGATCACGATGGCTGCGGCAACCGAGGCGTTGAGCGAGTTGACCTGACCGTTCATCGGCAGCGAAACGACAAAGTCACAATGCTCCTTGGTCAGACGGCTGACACCGCTGCCCTCTGCACCGACGACGATACCGATCGGACCGCCCATGTCGGTCGAGCACCAGGGCTGTCCGTCCATGTCGGCGCAGAAAATCCACAGACCCTTCTGCTTGAGCTCCTCGATGGTGGACACGATGTTGGGCACCCGCACCACCGGCATATACTCCACCGCTCCGGCGGAGGTTTTGGCAACGGTGGCGGTCAGTCCAACGCCGCGGCGTTTGGGGATGATGACCCCGTGTGCGCCTGCCGCTTCGGCGGTACGGATGATGGCGCCGAGGTTGTGTGGGTCTTCGATGTTGTCACAGATGATAACAAAGGGAGACTGGTCGCCAGCTTTCTGGAAGATGTCCTCCATGCTGGAAAAATCATGGCAGGCAGCCATGGCGACAACGCCCTGGTGGACCACTCCTTCGCAAAGGGTGTCCAGCTTTTGTGCTGCCGCATCCTTGATGGGAACGCCCGCCTGTTTGGCAAGGGCGATGATTTTGCCCATGCTGCCGCGGTCGGCTCCTTTGAGGATATAGATGCAGTCGATCGGGCGACCTTTTTTCAGCGCTTCGGCAACGGCGTTGCGTCCTGCGATGACCGAGCTTTCACGGGATTGGTTTTCAGATACAGTTTCTCTGGGCACGTGCAATACCTCCGAAAAATATGTCAAATTTGGTTTGGCGAATGGTGCGCCGCCGGACAACAGACCGGAAGCGATTCAGTAGTTTTCATTATAGCATATTTTGGAAGGATTTGCATTGTAAAAGGAAAAAGTTTGGGGAAAAAGTTTTACCGCTGTCCGTAAAGCGCGTCAGTGCAGCAGCAAAAAGGTCAGGGTACCGCCTGCCGCTGCGGAAAGCAGCAGAGAAAGACCCTGCCACAGGTATCTGTGGTTGCACAAAAATGCCGGGCGGGCGCGGTGCAGCAAAGGAGCGCGGATGCTGCCTAAAAAATGCTGCGCCTGCGATTCCAGTGTTTTTTTGCAGGAGTCTGCCTGGCTGTCCTTCAGATACAGCACAGCGCGCTCAAAGTAAGGGTTTTGGGTGTCGTTGATTTCGATGATGCGTTTGTTGGTACCTCGTACCATGGGGAGTACCACCTTTCTTGTTTAAAGTAACGGGAGAGTTGTTAATAACTCTGTTGATAAAGTTGAAAACAATGGGAAAATCAGAAATTATCCAAAAAGTATAAGAAAATCCGACAGAAAAAGCGGAGCGAGTCAGAAATCAGTTGATAACTCAGTTGAAAATGTGGAAAATATCTGAAATAAAAGCCTTTTGCTCCGGGAGAAATTTGTGAATAGCTGTGAAAACGGATTTTACATTTGGTAATATTCTTTTAACACAAACGGGAAATTTCCGAAAAATATCCTCTTGATGGCTTAGTATGGCTCTTTGGAAATAGTTTTACACACGCTGCAGAAGAAAACGGATGTAGAATTTTGTTGAAAATAGCATGGATAATGGAAGCATTCGGTAATTTTTGAAGAAATTTAAAAGTTTTTCCGTAACAGATTGACATTTCATAGCAAAAGAGTAAAATAATTTTGTAGATTTAATATAGATTTGCAGGATTCTATATGGACATTACCTTACGGGTTTTGCGGTGAAAAGGGCTGTGACCCTCTTTCTTCTGCAAACGGTGTAAGCCTGCAAGTCCGATTTTTTATTACCACAGTCTTGGGAGGTCTTTTCAAATGAAACGGGAAGGTCAAATCAGCGTCAATTCCAAAAATATGTTTCCAATCATTAAAAAGTGGCTGTATTCGGATAAGGACATCTTTTTAAGAGAGATTGTTTCCAACAGCTGCGACGCAATCAAAAAGCTCATCAGCCTGCGCGGCATCGGACAGGCGCCGCAGGAGGACGGCTACCAGCCGAGGGTGGAGGTGCGCATCGACAGCGAGAAAAAGCAACTAATTGTTTCGGACAACGGTATCGGTATGACCGAGGATGAGGTAGAACGCTACATCACCCAGGTTGCTTTCTCCGGTGCAGAGGAATTTTTGCAGAAGTACGGAGAGGATGCCAGCGAGGCGGCAGGCATCATCGGTCACTTCGGTCTGGGCTTCTATTCGTCGTTCATGGTGTCCGACACCGTCGAGATTCAGACCCTTTCCTTCCAGCCGGATGCAAAGCCGGTTCACTGGACCTCTTCCGGCGAGGACAGCTATGAAATCGAGGACGGCGAGCGCACCGAACACGGAACCACCATCATTATGAACATCACCGAGGGTGAGGAGGAATTTTTGCAGGAGAGCCGCATCCGCGAAATCCTGAACAAATACTGCCAGTTCATGCCCTATGAAATCTATCTGAATCCGCACGACGAGCAGCGTCCGGTGTACGATAAGGACGGCAACGTGGAGAAGAACGAGGACGGCACCGATAAGATGCGCACTGTCAAACCGCTGCCGGTCAACGATACCCAGCCGTTGTGGCTGAAATCCCCGAGCGAGTGTACCGACGAGGAGTACAAAGCCTTCTACCAGAAGGTGTTCATGGACTTCAATGAGCCGCTGTTCTGGATTCATCTGAACGTCGATTACCCATTTAACCTCAAGGGCATCCTGTATTTTCCAAAGCAGGTCAACCGTCTGGAGGTGGTTCCGGGACAGGTCAAGCTGTACAGTAACCAGGTCTTTGTTGCCGATAACATCAAGGAGGTCATCCCGGAATTTTTGCTGCTGCTCAAAGGTGTCATCGACTGCCCGGATATGCCGCTGAACGTTTCCAGAAGCTTTTTGCAAAACGACGGACAGGTCCAGAAGATTGCCCAGCACATCACCAAGAAGGTATCGGACAAGCTGCATCAAATCTTTAAAAACGACCGGGAAACCTATGAAAAATATTGGAACGACATCTCTGCCTTCATCAAGTTCGGCTGCCTGAAGGATGAAAAATTCTATGACCGCATGAAGGACATCCTGTTGCTGCATACCATCGACGGAGAGTACAAAACACTCGAGGAGTACCCGAAGGCGGACGAAAACAAGATTTATTATGTTACCGACGAAAATCTGCAGGCGCAGTATATCTCAATGTTCCGTCAGAACGGGCTGACCGCTGCGGTGCTGACCCATGTGATTGACCCGCACTTTATCAGTATGCTCGAATATAAGGAGCAGGAGAAGCTCAAATTCCTGCGCATCGACTCGGACCTTGGCAGCGCGCTCAAGACCGAGCAGACCGAGGAGGAGAAACAGCAGCAGGAGGAACAGGACAAACAGCTGATCGAGCGCTTTAAACAGGCGCTGCCGGAGGAAAAGCTGGAGTACCAGGTGGAAAGCTTAAAGAGCGATGAAACACCGGCAGTCATCCTGCTGTCTGAGTATGCCCGCAGAATCCAGGATATGAGCCGCGCCTTTGGAGAAAGCTTCGGCGGTCCTGCACAGGTAACTTTGGTGCTCAACCGTGAGAACCCAATCATCCGCTCGCTGGAGACGCTGCCGGACGACAAGCGCGAGCTGGTCTGCAAGCAGGTATATGATTTGGCACAGCTGGCACACAAGCCGCTGAGCGCAGAGCAGATGCAGGGCTTTATGCACAGAAGTATGCAGCTGCTGGGCATGGTCACCGGGGAAAGCCATCAGTAAACCGACCGGCAGTCCACAACAAAGGAGGAGCAGGGATGACAGAACAGCAGAAGCTCAGGGAGCTGCTGGAAAACAGCAGCCACATTGTTTTCTTCGGCGGAGCAGGAGTGTCGACCGAATCGAACATACCCGATTTTCGCAGCGAGGACGGGCTGTACGGCAGCAAGCAGGCAAAGACCTACCCCTATCCTCCCGAAACGATGCTCAGCCACAGCTTTTTTAAGCGGTACACCGAGCAATTTTTTGAATATTATTTTGACAGGATGGTGTATCCGCAGGCAAAGCCGAATGCTGCGCACTATGCGCTGGCAGAGCTGGAAGCACAGGGTAAGCTGTCGGCGGTCGTCACCCAGAATATCGACGGGCTGCACCAGCAGGCGGGCAGCAAGCGGGTGTACGAGCTGCACGGCAGCGTGCTGCGCAACCACTGCGTCCGGTGCGGCGCTTCCTATTCGCTCGAGCAGATGCTGGAGTACAAGGGCAAGGGTGTTCCGCGCTGCTCCTGCGGCGGGGTCATCAAGCCGGATGTAGTGCTGTATGAGGAGAGCCTGGACAGTGATGTGCTGGAGGGCGCAGTGCGCCACATCATGGCAGCCGACCTGCTGATCGTGGGCGGCACCTCGCTGGCAGTCTATCCGGCGGCGGGTCTGCTGCAATACTACGGCGGCAGGGAGCTTGTGCTCATCAACAAAACCGAAACGCCGTATGACCGCAAAGCCTCGCTTGTGATTCGCCAGCCAATCGGTAAGGTGCTGTCAAAGGCGGTAGAAGGCTTGTAGAAGAAAACAAGACCACTTCCTAAACGGAAGTGGTCTTGTTGCAGTTTATCGGATGACAATATCGACGATGTTGACCCGCCTGCAAAAAGAAATGAGAAGATTTGCCTTGACGAAGCGGCTTTAAGAGGTTAAAATGAAGGAGAAAAACAGGGCGTTCAAAAGCTCCTGGGCGCAGAAAGGAAATCGGAAACTATGAAAGCAAGAATCCCAAAGCACAGAGAATTTGTAATCAATCTGGAAACGACTGCTGAAGAAAGACGCGAAGAATGCTGGGCAAAGCTGGAAGCCATCCTGGAGGACTACAAAAAGGAAGGCAAATCGGTCTATACCCCATCCTTTATCGAGGACAACGAGGAGAAGGTCAAAGCTTTGCAGGCAGAGTACGGATTTGAGTACACCATCGAGCTGAAATAAGAAAAAAGGCAGCGGATCCGCTGCCTTTTTTATATAGCTATGGCAAAAGTTCTGCGGCGGTTCTGCCCTTTTTTGACAGGCTTTTTGCCGCTTTGACAGCGCTGCGGGTATAATTTTTAAAATAGACACAATTTATTTAAAGAAACACCCCTGCACAGTTTGACAAAAAGGGGTTTGTAGAGTTACAATATCATAGACGTGCTGTAAACAAAGAATAGCCGTTGTCTTCTTATTAAAAAAGAAACCCCGACAAGGGAAAAGATAGAGAACAGTTCCCCAGGCAGGAGGAAGGCTCCAAAAGCACATCCGATGTCACCCCAGGGACAGTTCCTTTTAAAAATGAGGTGTAAAAAATTATGGGATTGATGGATAAAATCTTTGGGACCTACTCTGAAAGAGAGCTCAAGCGAATCTATCCGATTCGCGACAAGGTCCTTGCGCTGGACGAACAATTTTCCAAAATGTCCGACCAGGAGCTGAAAGCGATGACTCCAAAGCTCAAGGAGCGTTTGAGCAACGGAGAGTCGCTGGATGACATCCTGCCGGAAGCATTTGCTACCTGCCGCGAGGCACTTCCCGGTGCAGATTGTCGGCGGTATCGTGCTGCATCAGGGTCGTATCGCTGAGATGAAGACCGGTGAAGGTAAGACACTGGTTGCTACCCTGCCGGTTTACCTGAATGCGCTGACCGGAAAGGGCGTCCATGTTGTCACCGTCAACGACTACCTTGCAAAGCGTGACTCGGAAGAGATGGGCAAGGTCTACCGCTGGCTGGGACTGACCGTCGGTCTGGTCATCCACGACATCGAGCCGGCAGACCGCCAGAAGGCATATAATTCGGACATTACCTATGGAACCAACAACGAATTTGGTTTTGACTATCTGCGTGACAACATGCAGATTTATAAAGAAAACCGTGTACAGCGCGGTCATTACTTCGCCGTTGTCGACGAGGTCGACTCGATTTTGATTGACGAGGCTAGAACCCCGCTGATTATCTCCGGCAGAGGAGACAAATCCACCGACCTGTACAAGGTAGCGGACCGCTTTGCCCGCACCCTGAAGATGTACAAGGTAAAAGAGCTGGATGACAAGGAAGAGCACGACGATGTTATTGATGCCGATTACATCGTCGACGAAAAGGCAAAGACTGCAACTCTGACCAAATCCGGTGTTAAAAAGGCGGAAGAATTCTTCGGCTTGGAAAATCTGATGGATATGGAAAACTCCACCATCCAGCACCACATCAACCAAGCAATCAAGGCGCACGGCACCATGCAGCGCGACATCAACTACGTTGTCAAGGACAATGAGGTTATGATCGTCGACGAGTTCACCGGACGTATCATGAACGGACGTCGTTACAGCGAGGGTCTGCATCAGGCAATCGAAGCAAAAGAGGGTGTAGAGGTCAAACGGGAATCCAAGACACTGGCGACCATCACCTATCAGAACCTGTTCCGTATGTATGAAAAGCTGTCCGGTATGACCGGTACCGCGATGACCGAGGAGCAGGAGTTCCGCGAAATCTACGGCATGGACGTTATCGAGATCCCAACCAACAAGCCGGTCATCCGAAACGATATGCCGGACGTGGTTTATAAAACCGAGAACGGAAAATTTAACGCCGTTGTCGAGCAGGTAAAAGAGTGCCATGAAAAAGGACAGCCGGTTCTGGTTGGTACCGTTTCGATTGAAACCTCCGAACGTCTGAGCGCACTGCTCAAACGTCATGGCATCAAGCATCAGGTGCTCAACGCCAAGTACCACGAGAAGGAAGCAGAGATCGTTGCACAGGCAGGTCAGTATGGAGCAGTTACCATTGCGACCAACATGGCAGGTCGAGGCACCGACATCATGCTGGGCGGTAACGCCGAATACCTTGCGAAAAACCAGATGCGCAAGGAAGGTTACTATGAAAACCTGATTGTGGAAGCAACCGGCTTTGGCGATACCGATGACGAAGAAATCATCGAAGCCCGCCAGCGCTTCACCGAGCTTTCCAAAAAGTTTAAAGAAGAGCTGCGCCCGGAGGCAGAAAAGGTCAAGGAAGCAGGCGGTCTGTTCATCGTCGGCACCGAGCGCCACGAATCCAGACGTATCGACAACCAGCTGCGCGGACGTTCCGGTCGACAGGGTGACCCGGGCTGCTCCCGTTTCTACCTCTCGCTTGAGGACGATCTGATGCGTCTGTTCGGCGGTGACCGCATCAACAGCATGATGGATTCGCTGAAAATCGACGAGAATACCCCGATTGAAAACCGTATCCTGAGCAACACCATCGAAAGCGCCCAGAGAAAGATCGAAGGACGTAACTTTGGTATTCGTAAGAACGTTCTGCAGTTTGACGACGTTATGAACAAACAGCGTGAGATCATCTACGCACAGCGCAACAAGGTGCTGGACGGAGAGGATCTCAAGGAGTCCATCCTTTCCATGATGGACGAGACGGTCGATTCTGCAATGGCAATGTATATGCCGGAGGGCGTGGAGCCGGATCACTGGAACATGGAAGGCTTCCGCAACTACTTTATCGGGCTGATTGCCGGTTCCCTGCTGGAGCTGGAGGATGATGAACTCAAGAAGGTAGACCGCAAGGAGCTGGGCGAGCAGATCAAAGAGAAGGTTCACCAACTGTACGCCAAACGCGAGGAGGAGCTGGGCGAGAACATCACCCGCGAACTCGAACGCGTAGTTCTGCTCAAACAGGTCGATACCAAGTGGATGGACCACATCGATGCGATGGATGAGCTGAAGAAGGGTATTTCGCTGCGCTCCTATGGACAGAAGGACCCGGTTGTTGAGGACAGAATCGAAGGCTTCGATATGTTCGACGAGATGATTGCCGGTATCCGCGAGGAAACCGTCAAGATTCTCCTGCTGGCTCCATTCCGCAAGCCAAACGCACCAATGCCACAGGAAGCGCCAAAGCGTGAGCAGGTTGCTCAGCCGACAGCCACCAGCTCGGACGGCACCGTAGCGCCTGCTACTATCCGCCGTCAGGGCAAAAAGGTCGGAAGAAATGACCCATGTCCATGCGGAAGCGGCAAAAAGTATAAAAACTGCTGCGGCAGATAAAGGATAACAAAGAAACCGGAAGCAAAGTCTGTAACGCAGCTTTGCCTCCGGTTTCTTTGTTCCTGTTAAAAATAAAACAGAGCAGGAAAGAAGAAGCCGGCTCTGTGTAATCTATGGAGGTGTGAACCAGATGAACATTACCGGGGATCGCATGAAATTTTTGCGCCTGCTGTCGGAAAAATATCCAACAAGGCAGCAGGTCTGCACAGAGATCATCAATTTGCAAGCCATCCTGAACCTGCCCAAGGGGACCGAGCATTTTATGAGTGATCTGCACGGAGAGTACGAGGCTTTTTTCCACATCCTAAACAATTCTGCCGGTGTTATCCGGGAGAAGGTGGACATGGCATTTGAAGAGGTGCTGACCGCGCGGGAACGCTCCAGCCTGTGTACCCTGATCTACTACCCGCAGGAAAAGCTGCGCAGGATACGCGAAGAAGGGCGAAACACCGAGGAATGGTATCGCTTTGTGCTGCAAAAACTGATTGACCTTGCAAAGCTGCTTTCTTCCAAGTACACCCGCTCAAAGGTTAGAAAGGCAATGCCCAGCGAGTACAGCTATATCCTGGATGAGCTGCTGCACGCACAGCCGGACGAGGACAACAACCAGCTGGTCTACCACAGCAAAATTATCGACACCCTGCTGCGTCTGGAGGAAGGGGATGACTTTATCATCGCGCTGTCCAGCCTGATCAAACGCTTGGCGGTGGACCATCTGCACATCGTCGGCGACATCTTCGACCGAGGGGAGCGACCGGACGCCATCCTCAATATGCTGATGGACCATCACTCGTTGGACATCGAATGGGGCAACCACGACATTTTGTGGATGGGTGCTGCCTGCGGCAGTCAGGCGTGCATCGCTGCTGTGGTGCGCAACTGCCTGTCCTACAACAACATCTCGGTGCTGGAGCAGGGATATGGCATCAGTCTGCGCCCGCTGGTTCTGTTTGCAGAAAAGATGTACGACGAGGAGGACCCAAACAAGGCAGCCAAAAAGGCAATCTCCATCATCCTGTTTAAGCTGGAGGGACAGATCATCCGCCGCAACCCGGAATATCAGATGGAGGACCGCCTGCTGCTGGATAAGGTGGACTATGAAAACGCTTCCATTGAACTGGGAGGAAAGACCTATCCGCTCAAGGAAAAACATTTTCCGACAGTGGACCGCGATGACCCGTACAAGCTTTCGCAGGCAGAGCGGGAAATCATGGATGAGCTGGAAAAGCTGTTTTTGGAAAGCGAGCAGCTGCAGCGCCATGTCGAATTTTTGTACAGCCACGGCAGTATGTATCAGGTGTTCAACGGCAACCTGCTGTTCCACGGCTGTGTGCCGCTGGATGAGGACGGAGCACTCAAGGCTATCCATCTGGAGGGAAGGATTTATCAGGGCAGAAGCTACATGGATTATGCGGATATGGCTGCCCGTCGGGCGTTCTTCAACGAGGACCCGCCGCAGCGTTATCTGGATTTCATGTGGTATCTGTGGTGCGGCAGCAATTCTCCGCTGTCGGGCAGGGTAGTCAAAACCTTTGAACGCACCTTCATCGAGGACAAATCCACCTGGGAGGAGCCGAAGAACCCATACTACGAATACCAAAGCTCCGAGCCGGTCTGCCGGATGCTGCTGCGGGAGTTTGGGCTGTATTCGGAAAATTCCCATATCATCAACGGACACACACCGGTTCACGTCAATCAGGGAGAAAATCCGCTCAAGGCACACGGCAGGCTGATTGTGATTGACGGCGGCTTCTGCAAAGCCTACCAGAAAACCACCGGGATTGCCGGCTATACGCTGATTTTTAACTCACACGGGATGCGCTTAAAATCTCACCAGCCATTCTCGGGAATGGAAGCTGCGCTCGAAGAAAACATGGACATCGACTCGGAGTCCCAGCAGGTGGTGCCCTTCCCCAAGGGTGTGATGGTAGCCGATACCGACACCGGAGAA
>OLRY01002955.1_pt1 | contig 10151 bp, 9 predicted proteins | sample 1672541 | NCBI WGS metagenome assembly OLRY01 (sample SAMEA3136697, study PRJEB25190) | human gut metagenome | biome: human gut; feature: human-associated habitat; material: faeces | place: Austria | collected 2013
AGTTCAGCTCTCCGAATATCCGCAGGGAAAAAACTTCTTTATATGGTTCCGAAAGGCTATGCAGAACTTTATGGATCTCCATGGCCTGGCTTCGCTGTGCCAGTTTTTCTTCAAAAATTTCTCCACCATGGCTTTCTGCTGTTTCCAGCTGCTCATCTCCGGAAAGCTGCTTTTTCTGCTTTTTCAGATGGTCGTATAACGTATTCTTCGCGATCTGACAGAGCCACACCCGCACATCACAGTCACCACGAAACTGATCTATCTTTTTCAGTGCCTTAAAAAATGTCTCCTGAGTCACTTCCTCAGCCAGCGGTCCATCCTGTGAGACAGAACAGATATACCGATATACAATATCAAAATATGTCCGGTAAAGTTCTTCTATGTTCATCAGCTTTCTTCTTTCCTCCCTTCTCACTTATAAGACGCCCCTAGTTCAAAAACATTACAAAAAATAATAATAAAAGAAAAAAATAAGCGATTAAAAACAAACCTTCCATGAAAAAGCGAATCCCCCGGAAGTTTCACCTTTCCGGGGGATTCTTGCGTATCTTTATTTTACTTTTTGTATACTGCTTTTGTGCTTATTCCTTTGGAGTGTAACAGTGTCTTATAAGTATTAAACTGTTTTGCCGGTACTGTTACGACTGGCTTAGCTCCTGTTTTGGCAAATGCGTTGGCTCCAACTGTTTTGCTTGTCAGTTTGGCTGTTTTTATTACAACTGTGTTCAGGTTCTTACAGCCATAAAATGCATTGGCTCCGATTGTTGTTACATTGCTTCCAATTGTAAGGGATTTCATAACTGTATTGTTCCTGAAAGCATTTGCTGAAATTTTTGTTACATTGAATGTTTTTCCGCTGAGCTTAACCGCTGCCGGAATGTTTACTGCTGCTCTCTTTGCGATTGGTTTTGTGTATTCAACAGATGTCTTGCTGAGTACTTTGTAAACACCATTGGTTGTTTTATCCCGTACTGTTTTTCCTACCAGGTTTAATACCGGAATGGTTGTCTTCTTGGTTGCTCCGCAGTTCTCACAGGTATATGTCCTGACTCCTGTTTTTGCTGCGGTAGGCTGTACTGTAATTTTTCCGCTGTCCCAGATATGCTCAAGCTTGTCGATCACAGCACCTTCTTCAATCAGACTTCCGCAATCATAACAGAAAATATCTCCTGTGTAGCCTTCTGATTTACAGGTGGATTCTTTTGCAAATTTCACAATCTTATTTTTGTGAGGTGTCTTCGCAATTACTTTTCCTGAAGAAACTTTTGCCTTGCAATCCTTACAGTAAGTATCTCCTGTATAGCCCTCCTGTCCGCAGGTAGCTTTTTTCACGTTTCTAAGCTCCGTATGGCGGTGGCCTGTTGCTGCGATACTGCTTGTCTTGGTTGCTTTACAGATTTTACATGTATATGTCTTAGTTCCCTTTACTGTACAGGTGGCCTTTTTCGTTACCTTTCCTGCATCCCAGGTATGTGCCTTTTTGGCGATTGTTTTTCCTGAGGAAAGTTTTGCATTACAGTCTTTACAATAAGTATCCCCTGTGTAGCCTGCTTTTGCACATGTAGCCCGTCTTGCATTTTTTAATACTTTATTTCTGTGTCCAGTCGCTGCGATCGCTGCTTTCCTGGTTCCCTTGCAAACAGTACAGGTGTATGTTCTGACACCTTTCTTTGTACAGGTAGCTGCGGTTGTTACTACTCCCTTATTCCATGCATGGGCTTTCTGTGGGATCGTCTTACCTGTTGCAAGCTTCTTATTACATTTCTTGCAGTAAGTATCTCCTGTGTAGCCTGCATGGGCACAGGTCGCTGTTTTCACATTTCGTAATTCTTTTGTATGCCCGGTTGCCGGAATTGCCTTGGTGTAAGTCCTGTCGCCACTCTTACATGTATAAGTCCTGACACCAGCTGCTGTACAGGTAGCCGCTTTTGTTACCTTTGACGTATAAGAATGTACATGGTTCACAACTACTTTTACTGTAGTTGTGATCAGAGGATTGTACACGGAAGTCATTGTAATATAAGCAGTGCCTTTTTTCTTCGCAGTTACCACACCATTACTATTTACAGATGCAATACTGCTGTTGCTGCTCTTCCATGTAAGATCACCATAGCCACCTCCATAAGTTGAAGAGAAGCTCTGTTTTATCTGGAAAGAAGTTCCTTCGTTCTTGGTGTATGTAGACTGATCCGGAACAATGGTAGTCGTTGATGTCGGATATTTTGCATCAAATTTGTAAATAGAAAATGTCTGTGCTTTTGTTCCATTAGCTGTATAAATCTGAATATTGGTTCCTGCTGCTGTAGAGTTGCCTGTAACATCAAGACGCTTGTCTGTTGCCAGCTTCGGTGCCAGTTCGAATGCTATTGCATTGCCGATAACATACCATTTCTGTGCACCATTATCGGTTCCCCATTTCATATAAGTTCCAACATTGGTTCCATTAGCAGAATTCGCTCCGCTTACATCAAGAGCTCTTCCATCCTGCAGGGATGTAATGATATAGCTTCCATCTGACTGACGCTCAAAATGCCATTGATTTCTGGCATACACTCCTGACTCCTGGGCTCCAAGAAGAACATTTCCATCTGACAGATTCTGGTAAATCGGTTTCCAGACGTCAGAGCGGATGATCAGTGCATTAAAAGACTGTCCGATGTTCATAGCATTAGATGCTGGGGAAGATGCAAAATCCGGGCGGATATAGCAGGCTGCACTCTGTGGGTTTCTTTCATAATAATAAGCCCCATGTCCCTGATTTGCTCTGGTCTCTACTGTTGTGATAGATCCCCAGGAATTCTGTCTTACAACAAGTCCTACATGACCATAAGTATAATCTGCATAGGATTTGTTATTTCCCCATCCAATGGATGCACCTGCACCCCATACTGCAATGTCTCCTGGCTGTGGATTGCTGTATACTCGTGTCCATCCGCCTGGAAGCGTATTATACGCATAATCTTTCGCATTTCCACTGACGCTTCCAACTCCCAGCCAGTTATAATATGCAACAATGAGACTGACACACCATGTCTCTCCATATGGATATGTCCAGTGCTCATTTCCTCTGGCACAAATCCAGTTAAAAGCATCATCCCGCGTCTTTCCGTTTGTTGTTGCAGAAACGGATGCCGGTGCTGCACTTGTGACCAGCAGCATACATAACAGAATGGCTGTTATCACTTTTTTAACACTTCTGCTTCTGCATGATAATGTCTCTTCCATATCTCTTCTCCTTCCATATATGATATCATATTATATACTCACTATATCACATCCAGTTAATATAATCTACTCCGTAAAAATAAATCCCTGTCTCAACGTCTGTTAATAATTTAAGACGCCAAAACAGGGATCATTCTACTTTATAAAATACTTCAAAATATCTGTATTTTTATAATACTTTTTCTTTTCCACATATATCAGATCATCCGCTTCTTTCAGCATATTTTCCAGGAAATCTAAGCTTTCTCTCCATATAACTCCCATGGGAAATTTCACGTTTTTCTCCGCAATATTTTCGCAGATCGTCAGAAGTTTCTTCCTGGCTATTTCTTCTTCCATATCAAAACAGATGATCACGAACTCATCTCTGCCTACACGATAGGCATTCTCAGGCAGAACATCAATAATGGACTGTCCGGTGTTTACGATCAGCTTGTCACCAGCTTCGTGACCATAACTGTCATTTGTCTGATTGAGACCATTAATATCAATATAAGCCACTCCGGTTCTTCTGACTGTTTTCCCCTGTGCACTGTCTACCACCTGGATATACTTATTTCTGTTATACAAAGTCGTAAGCATATCTCGGTAGCTCATATACTGGAGCTCTTCTCTCCGTGCCTTCGCCTTCAGACAGTCCATCCCACTTCCTGTAATCCCCGGAGCATACCAGTTCATACTCCGGGGATTTCTGCCATCTATGATCAGATTTCTTTTCCCTTTGTCGCAACGGCATGTACAACAAACGGTACAAACAATGTAATAAACGCCGCATATCCAAGGTATGCATATCCCTTTTTAACAACTGTCATCAGACCGAACTGTGCGATGGCAAATGCCAGGAATGTAAAGATCGCTGTGAAAACTGCATTTCTTCCAAGGTGTCCCTGCGCTTTTTTCGCCGGGCTGTCCATACGGCGCTCCACTGCATTTACACAGCGGGTCACAATACCGGAGATCATATTTACTGCTGTGGAGATCGCTCCAAGGATGATCAGCAGAGAAATGACCGGTGTCAGGATACCGGAACCTACGCCATTCTGAACAAGTACAAGCATCGGTACAGATGCAGATGCAAGCTCACCTACATATGCAATGGCAAGAAGTCCCAGAATGGAAAGCTCCATTGCGCAGAAGTTGCATACAAACATCCAGATCGCTGCTTTGTTGATCTGTTTTTCGTCCGTTACATCCTCCATGTGCTGGTACATAACAGAAACAGATGCCAGCTGGAAGAAGAAGTAGAGAACTGCTGAATAGAGCGCCGGTCCAAAGGCTCCGCTCTCGGAAGAAAGTACTGTCATTTCTCCTGAGGACATGGTATGGATGGAAGCTGTGATATCGCCCCACTGTGCAATGATATTCGGAACAAGTACAAGTACCAGGCCGATAATGATCAGCACGCTTAAAGTAGAAGCACATTTTCTTACAACATTGGTTCCGAAAAGTGCGATCACAAAGATAAATGCTGCAATGATCAGTGTGCAGAGCCAGTATGGAATTCCGAACAGAGTCTGCAGTGTGGAACCACCTGTTGCAAAGGCCGCTGCAGATGCTGTTCCGATCATGATCAGATAACAGATCTCATACAGGTTGGACATAACCGGCCTGGTTTTTCCATAGAGACTGTCGGAAAAGCTTCTGTAATCGTAAGTTTTATGTTTGTAAGCATAGCGCATGCCATACCAGAAAAACAGTGCATATAATCCCTGTGTCACTGCCGGCAGGATCAGGCACCAGATACCGTAGTTGATAAAATACTGGTATATCTGCGCTCCTGATGCGAATCCGCCTCCAAACTGTGTGGTAAATGCTACGAACGCAAGTCCCATGGCCAGAGGCATTTTGCTTTGTAATGATTTGTTCTGACTCATCTCTCTTTCCCCCGTTTTTATTTATTATATTCGATGACTTTTCCCGGATTCAGGATCAGTTTGTCATCAAAAGCCAGCTTGATGGCTTTATAAAGAGCGATCATTCTCGGTCCCGCAAATTCTTCCAGAAATTCCAGACGCCCGTTTCCGATACCATGCTCACCGGAAAGCTGTCCACCCAGTTCCTTGGACAGTGCATACAGCTCTACAAGGCTTGCATGTGTGGCTTCCTTCCACTCCTGATCACTCATTTCCGGGCCACGGAGCATCTCTGTGTGGATGTTTCCGTCTCCGCAGTGTCCGCAGGGCTCTACACGGATACCATGTGCACTTGCGATCTTTTTGGCTGCTTTTACATACTCGGCGATTCTTGCTCGCGGAACAACTACGTCACATTCTTCCTGTGCTACAGAATCTGCTTTCATACCTTCCAGGATTCCGCCACGGACACTCCATACAGCTCCGGCACGTTCCGGTGTTCCTGCAATACAGCAGTCCAGAGCTCCGTTTGCAAGGGCCGCTTCTGCTGCCGCCTCTACTGCACTGTCCAGCTCCTGTTTACTGGAAGCATCATACATAACGATCAGAACTGCTTCGCCCTGTTTTACCGGGAACATTTTGTTCAGATTACGTTCTACGATATCGATCAGTTCTCTTTCCAGAAACTCGATGGCTGTTGGCACAAACGGCAGTTCCAGAACCTTCGGAACCATGTCTGCACATTCCTCAAGGCTCCTGAACGGCATTACAAGGGTGCAGGTACAGGTCGGTGCAGGAAGAAGCTTCAGTGTTACCTGAGTCAGGATACATAAGGTTCCCTCTGAGCCGATCACAAGATCTTTTACATCATATCCTGTTGTGTTCTTCACAACGTTGGATGAAAAATTCATGATGGAACCATCCGGCATAACTGCCTCGATACAGCGGACAAAATCTCTGGTCAGTCCATATCGTACTGCCTTCATACCTCCGGCATTTGTGATAACATTACCGCCGATGGAAGCTGTTTTTTCCCCTGGATCAGGCGGGTAAAAAAGTCCACCTGCCGCTGCTGCCGCCTGGATATCAATGAGCAGTGCTCCCGGCTCAGCTGTGATGGTCTGGTTCTTTCTGTCGATCGGAAAGATCTTGTTCATGCGCATCACAGACAGCATGATACCGCCATATTTGCAGGTTGCTCCACCTGCAAGTCCGGTTCCTGCACCACGGCATACCACCGGGATATTTTCTTTATATGCGTAAGCCATGATGGCAGAAATCTCTTCTTTATTTAAAACCTCCACATAAAGCTCCGGAGGAAAAACTCCGTACTCCGGCATCTCATCACGATAATATTCTTTTGCGATCTCATCGCCGACCCATACACGATCTGAAGCAGTCACAGAACGGATGTAGTCAAAATCTTCTGAAGTCATTTTTTTATAGGGGTATGCCATGACTTAATCCTCCTTCCGATTCTTTATCAGCTCTGTCAGCTCCGGTACGACCTGGTACAGATCGTCCACGATGCAGTAATCTGCAACATTAAAGATCTGTGCTTCCGGATCATTGTTGATCGCTACGATACAGTCAGATCCTGTCATGCAGGAGGTAAACTGGATGGCACCGGATACACCGCAGGTGATGATCAGCTTCGGACGGACAGTTCTTCCTGAAAGTCCGATCTGATGTGCAACATCTCCGAATCCGTTTTCTACCATAGGACGGGTGAAGGCAAGCTGTCCGCCAAGAACCTCTGCCAGTTCACGGCACATTTCCACATCTTTTTCATTTCGCACGCCACGGCCTGCAACAACAAGTACATCCTCTTCTTCCAGGCTCTTTACCTTATCAATAACCCTTGATGAAAGAATTTTAATCCTGGAATCTGCCATTTTTTCATTTACCGGACATACGACCACCTGACCGTGAGGATTTTTTACCTTTTCTGCCTTGTCCATAACCTTATAACGGACAGTGGCAAACTGTGGTCTTGATTTTGTGATCCCGATCTGAGCCATGATATTTCCGCCGAAAGCCGGTCTGATCTGGATCATATCGGTGTTAGAACGGATATCCAGTGTGGTACAGTCTGCAGTCAGTCCCGTATGGAATCTGGTGGAAAGTCTCGGCGCAAGGGAACGTCCCAGCGCAGTAGCTCCGATCAGCACAGAGCTTGGTTTGTTTGCTGCGATACAGTCTGCAACTGCGTCTGTATAACAGTCTGCACGGAAACCTTCAAAGCCTTCATGCTCATATACGTACACATTGTCCACGCCATATGGAAGCAGCTTTTCCGCATTTTCCTTTGTTCCTCTGCCTCCGACGATCACACAGTTAACCTGATAACCGACTTTGACAGCCATCTTTCTGGCTTCCCCGATCAGCTCAAAGGTAACCGGATGGATCTCACCTCTCTCCTGCTCCACATAAATAAGAAAGTTTTTCCATTTATCCTTGTCAAAGGATTTCGCCCTCTGCTCAAACCGGATCGCCTTTTCCGGGCAGTTACGAACGCAAAGTCCGCACATACGACAGGCATCGCCTACAACAATTCCTTTTCCTTCTATGGCAAGAGCTCCGAAAGGACATTTCTCTACACAGATGCCGCAAAGAATACATTTATCTGCGTCAAATTTTAAAAATTCCATCTTCCTCTTCCCCCTATATGATTTTCTTTCCTGTCAGAATAGCCACAAGCTTATCTGCTTTTTCCTTTGCAGTTCCTTCCAGATAAACCTGTTTTTCGCTTTCCTCCGGTGCAAACATTTTTTCCACAGAGGTGGGGGAACCGATCAGTCCGTAACGGCTCAGGTCCTGATCCGGCATATCTTCAAAGCTTAAGATCCGTACCGGACGGTCGGCAGTTGCTTTCTTTAACAAGTAGGACGGCAGACGTGGTACACAGGTGTCTTTATCAATGGTTAAAAGACATGGATACGGGATCTCGGAAACCTGGGAAACACTGACCAGATCCTGACGGATCTGAATGCTTTTTTCATTGACATCCATAATCTCTGCTACCCATGCAGCATGTGGAATGGTTAAATGCTCTGCAATGGCCGGTCCAACCTGGGCTGTATCTCCATCTGTGGTCTGTCTTCCGCAGATGATCAGATCTGCACCGCCGATCACCTGGATTCCCTGTGCCAGCGCATAGGAGGTTGCCAGAACATCCGCTCCCGCAAATTTTCGGTCTGAAAGAATCACGCCCTCATCAGCACCCATAGTATAGGCATCCCGGATCATCTCTTCCGCCTGAGATGGTCCCATGGTCAGAACGGTTACAGTTCCACCTGTTTTTTCCCGGATCGCAAGAGCTGTTTCCAGTGCAAACAGGTCATATGGATTGGTCCTTGTCTCACCGGACATTCGTTTCATGGCACCTGTTTCCGGATCGATATCAACCTTGGAAGTTGCCGGTACCTGTTTCATACATACAACGATCTTCATTTTCTATCTTCTTTCCTGTATTTTCTTTTTTACTTTAAAGTTTTAAACAACTGTATAAGTATAGCATTAACGTAGCGTAAAGTCGATAGGATTTTGGTAAATTTCGCATAAAAAATCATTGTAATAACTTCTAATCTGCCCGTCGCAGATTCTGAAATCTCCTCCCTCTATCCTGAGTGGATGTCCGTCAATGAGTACATCTGCTATTTTCACTCCACTGGAATATCCATGTCGCCCGCAAAACATTTACTTATGGGCTTTTTCCACGATAAACAGTGTCAGGAATCACCGCACAAGCTTTATTACTGCCGTATTTGCATAGGTCAGCGGAGCATTATGGATAAAAAAGATCCTTCCATCCACCGGTGCATACAGCGTCTCTATCAGCTCGCTCTCATAGGGATGTATGATATTCGCAAGCGGCTGTCCTACTCTAACTTCTTCTCCTGCTTTTACCAGTGGTTCAAAGACTCCTGATTCGGATGTACGGACAGATACAAGCTCTGTATCCGTTATAACCTTTGATTCTGTAAGAACCGGTACCTGGTAGCGAATAATACTCTGTGCAGAGAGAAAATTCATAACTGCCAGTACTGCCTGTCCGGCCCCGTTTGGATCATCCCAAGCATTATAAAAAGCGGGAATCACCTATGAATGCGTGGCTAAATGTCATTTATAAGATGATGGCTGATGGTTGTAGCAATGAACTGATTTATTTTTATATAAAGCGTCAAAAAGCATTTCACGAATCTGAGCGCAACCTTGCAGACTATATTTATCTTATCGGAAAAAATAATTTTCCAGACAGAACTCCGTTCAATGCAAAAACGGTTATGGAATGGGTGTTACCTGTAATCCTAAAACGAAACGTGACCCTAATATTGAAAAATATATTGATCAGATAAAAATCCTATATCCTGTTGTAGAAAAAGTTGAAACTATGTTCAAAGAATTTCATGCATTATTATTGGGGAAAGACGAAACAAAACTGGATGAATATTTGGAAAAGTATGGTGCGAGTGAGATAGAATCTTTTTGCAATGGAATAAAAAGGGATATCACTCCGGTCAAGAATGCGATATCCCTTTCTGTAAACTCTGGATTTGTTGAAGGAAACAACAACAACTTCAAAGTCCTCAAACGTATTGTATATGGTAGAAGCGGATTAGTCAATCTGGAGAAAAAATGCAAATTGGCTTTCCTTCCTAAGAATCAGGATTTTTCACTTTCTGCCTTGTTGTAAAACAAGCTGGTATCGAATTGATACCAGCTAATGTTTTATACACTATACCCAAAGTTCAGAAAGAACCATGATGATTGCAAAACATCTTTGTTTTTCCTGTTTTTCTGATTTTAGCACGGTGAAAATCAAAAGTCAATAATTACCGCATCAGATAACGGAAGCATATGCCTTTCTCTGTTATCTTGACACATCCTTTCGTATTATCATTTTTTGCTATTCTTCTTAATGACAGCTATGGCTTCCACATCCATGTTCGCCACATGTATGTCCTTCCCCATGGCTGTGCTCATGATGAGAACACTTAACATCTGGATTATAATCGAGTGTTTCATTGATAAAAGCTTCTACTGCTTCATCCGCATCTCCGGAAACTCCTC
>OLRY01002956.1_pt1 | contig 10151 bp, 9 predicted proteins | sample 1672541 | NCBI WGS metagenome assembly OLRY01 (sample SAMEA3136697, study PRJEB25190) | human gut metagenome | biome: human gut; feature: human-associated habitat; material: faeces | place: Austria | collected 2013
CTTCGCTCCGTATGACTTGTGACATATATTCCCGCCCATTCAGATTGTGATACCCGTTCCATAGGAATCTGATATCAGTATGATATATGTCATCGGTAATCCGGAGAGCACGCCATCCTTTTTTGAGTTTCTTGTCATAGAAACAAATAAGGTCTCCTCCTTGTCGATAGAATACAATATACAAATAATTATTGGTCTCGGCCATAGTATAGATCCGCAGACAGCCCTTGCGGAGAGGGGAAAAGATTTGTGATCCATCCTCATAGGTAAACCGCCAGTCTCCTTTTGCCCATAAATATTCCACTTCATAATGGTTTCCTTTCAAACGATAGATACTGTCATTAAAAAAGTTCCAATAAAGGAGCTGGTTATTATAACTATCGGGAGATGAAGGTGAGTTGGTACGTCCCCAAACCTTATCAGTTGCTACTCTCAGTGATATTTGACCGGAACAGGTATCCAGTGTACCCCATTCGTATTGGGGATAATCCGCCGAGTCAATATTCAAGCCGAAAAGGAAATACAATTTTCCTTGGTCGTATATCATAGACCTAGGCCAGTATCGACGTTTGGAATGTTCCACTTGTTTGGTACCGATATATGTTCCATCAAATAAATAGGTAGACAACCGGAACGTTTCCATCATATACACATAAACTTTTTTCTCTATGGGGTCTACCGCCATACTTGTGAAATCAAGATATTCAGCAGGGCCTTCTCCTATGCGACCTATTTTATTCAGGAATTTTCCTTTAGGGGTGAATCTGGCTATGCCTTCGGTACTATCTATAATAATATTGTCTTCATCCATATAATAGTCTCCGAATCCCCTGAAAAGGAAAGTCGTATCGAATATGATAAAACGGACTTCGTCTACATAGTCTGACAATAACAGTTCCTTTTCTTCAAACGTGGTAGGGTCCAGAATAGTATATTCACCCTTTTCCACATTCGAAGTGCAAGAAAAAAACATGGCAAGCAGACAGAAATGCAGAACTTTCATAACTTTAATAGCAGAATATATGTTTGTAATCCTTACCTACGCCTTGGTCTCTATATACATCTCTCAACCGATCTTGAGCTTCCAGATTATCCCATCCACATACTGCTGCCCCGTTATCTATATCATAACCGTGTCCCCAGTCAGTCATACAATAAAATTCTCTTTGGTTGTCGGCGCACATATAGCCTTTCCCACCTAGGACATTCATTTGTTTCTTGTCCAATTTGAATGCTTCCAATTTTGCTAAGCTTTTCATCATATTAAATGGTTTTGTTGATATTGATGAGCAGTGATTATCGTATAAAATATCCGGTATATTCTGTTCCTTCTAGGTTTACTTTCAGCGTATATATTCCTTCTATCTCATTCTCCAGGTTTATCTGAATATTGTTTATTCCGGCATATATCATGAAATAGACCTGCACGCCCGTTTCTTCATTGACAATGCTGACGGTTACATAAGGAGAGGCATTTGGCAACCAGATACAGATTACAGCATCGGCTTGATATGCTGTTGGTTCAGACATTATTGATAATGGACGAATCTCTACATCGTTTTTTTTCAAATCAATATCTTTTCGCGTTTCCGCCATAACTACACCACTGATGCAGCAAAGCAATAATAATAGTACTTTTCTCATAATCATTGTGTTTTTCGTTTGTACAAATTTAGAGAAAACATCCATTTCCTGTAGCAGTAAAAGCGTTACAAAAACAAGGAAAAGCGTTACAATATGCCTATTACGACTGCCACAATCATCATGTGACAAGGATTCTTATTTACGAAATATCATTTGAAACGTATCTTCAGCCATATTTTTCTTCAATCGGTTCTTACGGATACGAAGTGCACCGCCCGAACTGCTCATGCAATACATAATAGTTCGGGACTTATAATTCTGACTGGACAAAATACAATAATAAACATCCTCCCTGCTCATCTTGGGATAAATCTCAGTAATGCCGGCTATAAATTCCTTGAAAGAGACATCGAGTTCCTGATAGAGTAGTCTTTGTTCGTCCGGCTTTATATAATTACCGGATTTAATTTGTTTCTCTACTTCGTTTAGTTTTTCTTTCCATGGAGAAGCATTAAAAGCATCTGTCCCTCTTTGCAATTTTTCCCTTTTAAAGGCTGTAATTGTTTCCTGTAATGGAATCTCTTTACCCAATTTCTGTTCCAGATAATTACTGATCGTTTGGTTTTGGTCATTTAGAGTTAATATCCTTTTTCTTAAAAGGTATTCCTTGTATTTCTTCTTTAAATATAAGTAGAGACATAAACAGCCTGACAAAAGCATCATAAATATGAAACAGATTATCCAATAAATATTTTCTTCTTTCCTTTTCTCTTCTCCTTTCTGTAGTTCTATGGCATGTTTTATGTGTAGGTTCTGTATTTCTTGGGGTCGTTTTAATATTTCTATAGAATCTCGGTAAAGATTGAATGAATCATTATAGGCGTAAGCATAAAAATGGTTCTGCAATTTCTTTTCTATTTCATATAAGAGATTGTAACAACTGGCTTTGTCATATAAGTCACGAGACTGACAAGCGGCTAACAGTAATCTTTTGGCTGAATCTAGTTCATTCCTATAGTAAAGGAATTTGCTTTTAAGGTATAAACTACCAACAGACTTATTTTTTTCAATGGAAGCCACTATAAGCCGCTCTGCTTTTAGAGTGTCTTTTTTATATAAATAAGTTTGACTCATATCACTTAAAATGGCAGCCTCCCAAAAATCATCATGAATAAGTCTACTGACAACCAATGCTTTTTGATAATATATTAGAGCACTATCATTTTTATCTTCAAATAGATAAGTTCTTGCTATTTCCCGATAAGGGAAAAACAAGAGTGAAGAATCTTTCAACTCCTTAGAAGCCCCCAAACATTTCTGAAACATCTCCATACTGCTGCCATAGAGATTCTGATAACGATATCGCTCTCCCAAGTTGAAATATATCTGCATCCACAATTTATGCGGTTTTCCTTTCGGCATCTTATCCAATGCCTTCAAGTAAGCCTCTATAGCCATTGCATCCTGATTGGCATTCCGATATACGCACCCCAGATAGAAATAACTCTTAGCGGCATTGAGATCTTCATCTTTATCCTCATAGTATCTCACCGCAATCCGTATCAACGAATCATTTGTTATAGAAATCCTATTCTTATCGCAGGCTTGCGAATAAAACAAAGCATAGTCCGCTTGTGCTTTCCCTTTCAAGTCCTCCGGATGGGAAATATGCTGCAATAATGACAGTGCACTATCCGGAAACTCTTCCATACAGTTTTCTGCCTGGTATAATGTTTCATTTACCTTTTGGGACATTTCAACATTACATCCATAAAGGCTAAAAGTAAATAGTAGCATATAAAATGCCCTGTTCATTTTTCTGTTCATCTTATTCTTTCTGCTTGTGTAGCAACAAAGATAGCATTTAATTTTATTGTCTGATATTTTCTTTGGCTTTATTTCTTATATATAGATAATGCTATAGGAAATAATACAAAATGTCTTTGCGTTCACAAAAAGCAACCTTAACAATAATAAATTGTATACCATTATACTCTCATGCCCTCATTGGTATAGTAGCATACTGATTATGAGACACAAACATATAATGATAGCATTTTATACAATCAGGCGTTGCCCTCATGCTCTCATTGGTTATGAAAGATCAACTCAAAATAATCGAACTTTATTATACTGAAGAATCTATTAAAAGTATCATAACTGGGAATAAACCCAAGGTCAGGTGCGACAAAAGATACAATACGTATGCCCTCAAACTTCCGATATTCATTGTTGCTTCACCGTAAGCATTCGGCCTCGTGCGTGTTTCTCTCCAAGTTATAATAAAGTCAAAAGCCAGACGAAGCATGTCTGGCTTTTGACTTTATTATAGCTTTCCTGTTTATCCTTTCCAATTAAATGGCAGTAAATCGGTGTAATCGTTTTTCTCTTCTCTTTCTTTCTCCTGTACCCTAATCAGCACGTCCTGCATCCATAGTTTTGGGTTCACCTTATTTTCCCTACAGCATCCCATCAGTGAAAAGAAAATTGCCGCTGCATGTGCTGCCTCATGTGATCCGGAGAAGAGCGTATTTTTTCTGTTTAAAGTCAACGGCCTTATAGAACGCTCCACCGGATTATTGTCAATGCAGAACTGTGCGTCATTGACATATCCGGACAGTTGTTCAAAGCGTGTGTACATATAGAACATGGCCTTGGCAATAGGCGATTTATCGACCGTATGTCCATATTCCTCCTTGCACCATTTTTCCAGTTCTTTGATAATAGGGTACGATTCTTCCCGGCGAAGCTTTACCACCGCCTCCCCTTCCAGATGTTCCATTCTGATTTTCTCCTCCACGGCATACAGTCCGCCTATTTTTCCAAGTGCATGCCTTGCTCTGGGAGGGTCATTTCCTTCCGCTTCCACAAAGTTGCGCCTGACGTGCGCCCAGCAGCACAGATGCAACTTTCCGGGTAGCGTGTCGAACTTGTCATATACTGCAAAGCCGTCACTCTGTACCACCCGGACCTGTCCTGCCAGCAGTGTGTCTATTCCGCTGCTGCCACGGCCCTTGTGATATTCAAAGAAGGGGGTATGGAACCGGGGCAGATAGAAGTTCCACATATACCCGCGGTGAAGAGCACCGGGCCGGTCGCTTTCAAGTACGGGATGGGGTGTCTCATCGGCCATGACGTAATAGCTGTCCTTGACCAGTTCACGAAGTTCATTATAGATTGGTTCCAGACGCTGTGCGGCAGCCATCATCCAGTTACTTACGGTGGAAGGACTCAGATGGATTCCTTCACGCTCAAAGATATCCAGCTGTCTGTGCAGAGGCAGGTGGTCGTAATATTTGGCGGTAGCAATGTGGGCCAGTACACTTTCCGAGGCATTGCTGTGGGGATGTGCCATTACGGGCATGGGAGCGGTTATGATACGACCGTCGGCGAGCCGGTATTTAGGACGGATGATGCGTTTCACATAGAATCGGGCGGGACTGACAGCATACTGTTCGCTCACTTCCTCTCCCAGCTTCGTCGCTCCCTCCAACGAAAGGCCTTCCGGCATGGGAATGATAATCTCCTCACGGGGAAGGGACGGGTCGATGGGCTTACGGGCGTGGGGAGTGATCTTTTTCGTGAAGCTTTTACGGAAACGATTGTAGCCATTCTCCGATGTGACGGATTTCCCAGCGGTTTTCTGTTCTTCCGCTACCGGGTCATTGACATCGGACGGAGACTCGAAACAGATGCTCAGCTGGCCGGCATCTTCGGGAAGATGACGTTTTTCACTGGATTTACCCCATAAACGGCGTGTCAAGTCAGCCAATTTCCATCTCAGATCGGCAATGACGGCTGTACAGGCCGAGATTTCTTCGACCTGGCGGGAATACTCCTGCAAAGAGGCTTCGTATTTTCTCTGAAGTTCCGCATGCTCCTTTTCAAGGCATTCATGTTCCTTGCGCAACTCTTCGTACTCTTCCAAAGTAAGGGTAATAACCGGTTCTTTCACTGTACATCCACTTTTTATTATGTGGCAAAGTTATCAAAATAAAACTGCACGGCTTATAGAATGGGGAATTACTTTTCAACTGTTTTCCGATACTTTTTAACAGTAAGCAGCTCATTCAGGCGATTCCAGGAAATTTGAAGAAAATCCTTCTTCCGTTCCTCCTTTTTCAAGAGGAAAGAACCGCGATTCAGACGACGGCATTCCAGACGGTATTCGTCGTCGCACCGATAAAGGATATGCAACCTGCTACGGGAGCGGTCGGGAAAAATATGACAGCTCTGCTCTGACACGCAGGAACCTGTGTGTCGGATGACCTCGCCACAAAGACCGTCAATACCTTTATGGAAATTACAACCTTGGGGATAAAGGTAATAAGACCAAAAAGGACTGCTGCGGAAAAGGCCAAGACCTAAAGGGAGAAGTAGGTCCTGAGGGGAATGGATACCAAGGCTGGAAGACGAAACTTTATAACGACGGCCGCCATCAAATATGAAAAGAACAGAATCAAAATGGTTAGACTCGGAAAAGAGAGTACGTAGTTTATCACTTTCGCTAGAAAATTCTAATACTGAACACATAATGGATTAAGATTATAATGAAGCCACAAAGGTAGGAAGGAAAAGAGGGGAAAAAAACACGCACGAGGCCGAATGCTTACGAGGAGAACACGAACTTGTCCTGATGAAAACCCTTTTACATAAGGATGTTTACGCTTAGTCACTTTTCATCCCGAAACGCCGGAAATCCCTTGACAAAGGCTTTTCAATGTGCTATCTTTGTGGAAACAACAACTAAAAAAACAATAAAATCATGATGAAAGAAATGATTCGGAAGGTGATGGAATGGTGCAAGTTATGGAACGGTGAAACTGCAACGGCGAAACAGGCGGACCCTTCTTCGGATAAAAGGGAAAAAGAACAGGCTGCGGATAACCGGGAGGTGCAAGACCGTCTGGAGAACTACTTGTGGAAACACTATGAGTTCCGTTTCAACGTGTTGACGGAACAACCCGAATATTGCGCGAAGGGGCAAGGGACGGACACACCTTATAAGATAGTGACTCAGCGTACCTTGAACACCTTGTGCCTGGAAGCGCACCGTCATCGCATCAATTGCTGGGATAAGGATGTGAGCCGCCTGCTCCATTCGGAACGCTTGGAAGACTATCACCCTTTCCTTACTTATATGGATACACTGCCCCAATGGGACGGGGTGGATCGCGTCACTCCGCTGGCGCAGCGCATCTCGAAAAAAGCCTTCTGGATAAACGGCTTCCACCGCTGGATGCTGGGAATGGCCGCCCAGTGGGCAGGACGCATGGACCGTTGCGCCAATGCAGTGGCCCCTATGTTGGTGAGCCGTATGCAGGGCAAGTGTAAATCTACTTTTTGTCAGTTGTTGATGCCCGACGGGTTGAGAGATTATTACACGGACAGTTTTGAGTTGACGGGGCAGTCGGGCTGCGAACAGAAACTGGCGCAGTTCGGGCTGATTAATCTGGATGAGTACGACCGTCTTTCTCCTCAAAAACTGCCGTTGCTCAAGACACTGATGCAGATGAAGAAGTTGGATTTCCGTAAGTCGCACCGTTCATCCTACAGTCACCTGCCCCGCATGGCTTCGTTTATAGGAACCAGTAATCATAAGGATTTGCTGACCGACCCCACGGGCAGTCGCCGTTATCTTTGTGCCGAGGTGAAAGAGAAAATAGACTGCACGCCACTGGAGCACAAGCAATTGTTTGCCCAATTGAAGGCGGAGCTGGAGGGTGGCGAGCGTTATTGGTTTTCGGCCGAAGAGGAAGCGGAACTGCAATTGCGCAACCGCGAGTTCTATGCCATGCCCGTAGAGCAGGAGGTGTTCTACCGTTGTTTTCGCCTGCCTGAGGCGGGAGAGGAGTTCAAACTCTATTCGGCCTCGGTCATTTTCACCATTTTGCAGAGCCGTTATCCTGCGGCTATGCGCGGCATGACGGTGGTGCGTTTCGGCAAGATGATGAGCGCCATGGGGGCGGAACGGATGCATACGGAGAAAGGAAATCTGTACAAGGTGGTGCTGGCGGCATAATTCCCGTCCATCAGGCCGGCTGAAAGGACTGACAGGAGGCTGAAGGGGCTTCTGTCAGTCTTATTTTTTTGTGTGACAGCGTGTTAACCGTGCTGAATGGACTGAAGGCGGGGTGCATGAATGCCAAAAAACATACTATAAGAATCTTTTTAAAGAGCCGTTTTCTCAAGAATTTGTACTAAGTTTGCAACCAAACTACATAATTAAAAAAACTATGATTAACAGATTTGTATTGAACGAAGTATCTTACTTCGGTCCGGGTGCGCGTGAAGTGCTTCCACAAGAGATTAAACGTTTGGGCTTGCATAAGGCGTTTGTTGCTACAGACAAGGACTTGATTAAGTTCGGTGTGGCTGATAAAGTGTTGAAAGTCTTGGAGAATGCAGGTATTCCTTATGAAATATTCAGTGAAATCAAACCGAATCCTACCGTAAGCAATGTAAAGGCGGGAGTTGAAGCTTTTGCAAAATCAGGAGCGGACTTTATTCTGGCTATCGGCGGCGGTTCGTCTATCGATACTTCGAAAGCGATTGGTATCATCACTAATAATCCAGACTTCAGTGATGTGGTGTCACTGGAAGGTGTGGCTCCTACAAGGAAAAAGTCAGTGCCTATCATTGCACTGCCCACTACCGCCGGTACTGCCGCCGAGGTGACTATCAACTATGTCATCACGGATGAGGAAAACCATAAGAAGATGGTTTGTGTAGACCCGAACGATATTCCCGCCATCGCTATTGTGGATGCGGAACTGATGTACACTCTGCCTAAAGGGCTGACTGCTTCTACCGGTTTGGACGCACTGACCCACGCCATCGAAGGGTTGATAACCAAAGGCGCTTGGGAAATGAGCGATATGTTCGAGATCAAGGCGATCGAAATGATTGCCCGTTATCTGGAAACCGCTGTCTTCGAGCCTACCAATGCGGAAGCCCGTAACGGTATGGCCGTGGCACAGTACATTGCAGGTATGGCGTTCTCTAATGTAGGCTTGGGCGTGGTTCACGGTATGGCTCATCCGTTGGGAGCTATCTTCGATATTCCTCACGGTGTGGCTAATGCACTGTTGCTGCCTGTCATCATGGAGTTCAATGCTCCGGCTGCTTTGTCCAAATATGTAGATATCGCCAAGGCAATGAATGTGTACAAGGATGGCATGAGCCGGGAAGAGGCTGCGAAGGCTGCTGTTGAGGCGGTGAAGGCATTGTCTGTCAAGGTGGGTATCCCTCAGCATTTGTCTGAACTGGGTATTAAGGAAGAAGACTTGCCCCGTCTGGCCGCTTCGGCTATTGCCGATGTGTGTACGCCGGGCAATCCTCGTGAAGTGACGGAAGAAATTATTCTGGAACTTTACAAGAAGGCTTTCTAAGCGTAATTCTTTTGTAATAAAAGCATAGGTGGTGTGTGGATGTGCAGGGCATATCCACACACTTTTTTTATCTCCTTTCTGTTTTTTGAATTGTTATGTGAGTTTCATCTTTTTGTATTTGGATTGAAATGTGCAGTTCGTTTCTTTGCGGCAGAAAACAATAAACTTAAAGTTATGAAAAAGAAGTTCATTTTAACCGTTGCTTTTTTGAGTATCAGTTTGTTTGCCCAACAGATGTGGGCTATGCCGTTTTATCCGGTACGTGATAAAAAAGAGAATGTGAAAACGGATGCATCTTCGGCTAAGGTGGAAACATGGGAGTTTTACTCTACTGTTGAAACCCCTTCTTCCGAAGAGCTGGCTGCATTGGTTTCTAATCATAAATTAGGTAAGAAGGTAGCCTTCCTGTATGATTCATTTAAAGATACTTATGTGGTGAAGGAAGAGGTGGTACCCGGAGATCCGACGCGTCGTACGGTGATTCGTAAGCCGGAAATCTACAATGCAGTACGTACCATTGAAAAAGAACTGAACCGTCAGGTAAGGAAAGACCTGCTGCCGCAGGATAAGGCGGAGCAGGAGTTTACAGGGGTGCTGAAAGTGGCGTTGGCCGCTATCGACTCGGATACGGAGTCTTTTGAGACTGCTTTACAAGAGAATAAAAAGGACGTATCTCATTTGTTGGGTGTATTCCGCCGTGTCAGCCTTAAAAGTATCTATTGAATTCTTTCTTTTCAGGATAAACTAACAATTATATATAAATGAAAACTAAACAGTGCTTGGTCATTGTTATGACCTTGCTATGCCTTTGCGTGAAGGCGCAGAATCTCAGAGTGACCGGTGTGGTGCGGGATAAGTCGGATGTGATTATCGGTGCCAGCGTAATGGTTAAAAACTCAACAGTGGGTACGGTGACAGATATGGATGGGCGTTATTCAGTGGAAGTGCCCGCCAATGGTGTATTGATTTTTTCTTATATCGGATATACTCCGGTAGAGAAACAAGTAGATGGACAAACGGTGATTAACGTGACGATGAATGACGATGTGCAGGCCATTGACGAAGTAGTGGTAACTGCTATCGGTATCAAGCAGCAGAAAAAGAAGTTGGGATATACTACCCAACAAGTCAATACCGAGGCTTTAGACCAGCCGGGTACGGTGAATGTTGGTAATG
>OLRY01002958.1_pt1 | contig 10146 bp, 7 predicted proteins | sample 1672541 | NCBI WGS metagenome assembly OLRY01 (sample SAMEA3136697, study PRJEB25190) | human gut metagenome | biome: human gut; feature: human-associated habitat; material: faeces | place: Austria | collected 2013
GGATTGGCTGTTCAACAAGATTTTTCCGTTTGAAGATAAGCTCATGGCCGACGATATTTTAAAGGGCAGTGAAATAGGCGTTGATGAAATGCTCGCCGGAGGAACCACTTGTTTCAACGATATGTATATGTTTCAGGCTGAAACGGGCAGAGTTGCGCTGAAAAAGGGAATACGAGCAGTTTTGAGCGACTGCGTGAATTTTGACGGCTACGATAGAAAAGTTAAACTAATGGAAACAATGGCTGAAGAGTTTAAGAATGAGGATTTAATAAGCTTCACTTTCTCACCTCATGCTATCTATACATGTAGTTTTGACGTGCTTAAAAAGTGTTCGGATTATGCAAAATCTAATGATATGAGTATTCATACTCATTTGGCGGAGACCCAGACGGAGTTTGACGACTGTGTTAAAGAGCGCGGTATGACGCCAACTGAATACATGGAAACAACGGGTATTTTTGACAGCCCTACTATTGCGGCTCATTGTGTGTGTATGACGGATAATGATTTAGAAATATTAAATTTTGCAAAGAGTTATGGTTTATTAGGATTTATGGCTGATTTTCCTATAAATAAGTATTACATATTAGAAGATGAAGTTATTTTTAGAGATTATAACTTTTCTGAAGCTAAAGAATATATATCAACTATGAAAGTTGAAGAATATTTAGAAACATTTATGCCAAGAATAAATAAAAGGGAAATGAAGAAAATTATAGATGAATGCAGAAAGCAAATACATTCTTGTGATTCTGAAAAAAATATAATAACAAATATGAATGAAAAACTTATTTATTCAATTAATTATGGAGAATCTGTTGATTTAATAATTTACTATGCAAGAGATTTATATAAGGCTTTGTATGAGTTAATTGATAGTAAATACACAGTTAAGTTTCCTGCTCTTTCTAACATACATCATTTAGCAACCAATATAGATGGTTTATCAAATGCAGAAATAGAATTGAATGTGTTTAATTTAAAACAAGTAATAGATTTAGCTTTTTCAATTCAATTAGCACAAGATGTAAGACTATTAAAAATTTGTAATTTTTGCAATAATGCATTTATTGCAAATAACCCAAAAGCTGAATATGATACACCACAATGTAAGAATAAAGCTAATGTGTATAAAAGTAGAGGAAAGCATTTAAGTAGAAATGTAGTACATACTGAAAACGGAATTGCAGTAAAAATTCCAAGTCAAGAACTATCAGATAGCTTGATAAAAAGATTAAAGAAAAAATAGAATAAGAATTTAACTATGGCACTGAATTTATAATATATATTCAGTGTCATAATTAAAAAATAAAAATTAACCTAATTCACTCCATACCTATTGACTTATGGAGCGAATTAGGTTAAAATGTTTTTGGAGGGAAAAAGTATGTTATATAATCATAGTGAAATAAAAAATAAGTATAAAAGTACTTATCAAATTAGAAAAGCCTTAGAAAATAAAGAAATATATAAAATTGAAAAAGGAATATATTCTGATGTGCCAAGTGTACATTATTTAGCAGTTATAATGAAGAAATATCCATATGGAGTATTCACTTCTTATTCTGCTTATTATTATCATAATCTTACAGATGTAATTCCAGATAAAATATATTTAGCTACAGATAGAAATAACAGAATGATATCTTCTAATAAGATAAAGCAAGTTCGTATGAAAGAAGAGTTATATAATTTAGGAAAAACTGAAATTGATTATGAAGGAATAAAAATAAATATTTATGATAAAGAAAGAACGCTAATTGATTTGGCTAGAAATAAAAATCAAATTGGCTATGATTTATATAAAGAAATAATATCTAATTATAGAAAATTAGCAGATTCATTAGATACACAAAAGATAGAAGAATATTTACAATACTTTGTAAATGGAGATAAAATTTTTGAAATAATACAAGACGAGGTGTTTTAATGGATATATATGAATTAGTAAATAAATACATATCAGTAGGTTATTCTGAAGATGATGCAATTCCAAAAGTTGCTCAAGATATTGTTTTACTTAAAATTGGAAATAGCAAATATAATAAGAATATAACTGTAAAAGGTGGAGTTGTAATGCATAACATTTCTAAAGATATGCGTCGTGCAACTCGAGATATGGATATAGACTTTATAAAATATTCTTTAGAAGATAAATCAATTCTTAATTTTATAAAGGAATTAAATAATACAGATGATGGCATAAAAATAAAAGTTACTGGAAAAATTGAACCATTACATCATCAAGACTACGATGGAAAAAGAGTTTATATACAACTAACTGATAATAACAAGTATTCAATAAGTTCAAAACTAGATATTGGAGTACATAAATATTTTGATATGGAACAAGACGAGTATTATTTTGATTTTAACATAATAGATGAAAGTGTTAGTTTACTTATAAATTCTAAAGAACAAATAATTGTTGAAAAATTAAAATCATTATTAAAATTTGGTATTACCTCTACTAGATTTAAAGACATCTTTGATTTTTACTATTTAATTAATAATGAAAAATTAGATAAGGACAAGCTTATAAAATACATAGATATTTTAATTTTTCAAGATGAAAATATGCGTGAAAATACATTAGAAGATGTAAATAGAAGATTAACAAATATATTAAATAATAGGAGATTTCAGTCAAGAATTAATACGGCAAATAACAATTGGTTAGAAATACCTATTAAAGATGTTATTGATAATGTTTTAGAATATTTTGATGGATTAATAAAGGTTAAAAATTAGTTGTAAAGTATTAAAAACATATAATTATTTAATTATAAAGAAAGGATTTTGTTAAATGGATAAATATATAAAAATTGGAATAGGTGTAATGATATTAGATGGCAATAAAATATTATTAGGACATAGAGCTAAAGATAAAAAAGATACTGGTGGAATATTTGAAGTAGATTGCTGGACTTTGCCAGGTGGAAAACAAGAATATAATGAAACTATTATAGAAGGAGCAATTAGAGAAACTAAAGAAGAAACTAATTTAGATATATCAGATTTGGAAATATTCAATGCAGTTGATGATATACAGCCAAGTAAACATTATATTACAATACAATTAATTACTAATAAATTCAGTGGAGAATTAATTAACTTAGAACCTAATAAACACGACCAATGGGATTGGTTTAGGTTAGACAATTTACCATCAAATTTATATACACCAACTAGAAAATTTATACAAGAATATTTGAATAGGAGTAGAAAATGCAAATAAATGAATTTAAACTAAGAAGCTTAAATGGATATAATATATCTGCAAGAACTTATTTACCAACAGAAAGTATAAAAGAAGTAATTATTGCAATACATGGTTTTGGTGGAGATAAAGATAGCAGTGCAATAAGACTTTTAGCAGAAAATATGGTAAGGAAAAATTTTTTAGTCATTTGTTTTGATTTTCCTAGTCACGGAGATAGCGAAGTAGAAGCAGATAAGTTAACAATAAATAATTGCATAAACGATATAGAAGCAATAGAACAATATACTAAAGACAATTTTGGTAAAAACATAAAAATAAATATATTTGCAACTAGCTTTGGTGCTTATATAGCTTTGTTAAAGCTTTTTAAATATAATACAAAATATAATAAGATTGTATTAAGAGCACCTGCAATTAAGATGGATGAAATATTAAAAAATACTTTATTAAGAGAACCTTTTGAAATTTTTAAAAGAAAAAGAGTTACAAAGTTAGGTTTTAGAAGAATAATGGACGTACCATATGATTTCTACGAAGAGCTAAAAGCAAATAAAATATTAAAGATATATCAAAATAATCAGAAAATATTTATAATTCAAGGAACAGATGATGACGTAGCGCCAATAAAAGATACTAAAGAATTACAAGCTTTAGATAATAAAAATATTACACTTTACGAAATTAAAGGTGCAGATCATAGAATGAAAAAGAATGGAGAATTAGAAGAGGCAATTAATAAAGCTAAAGAATATTTTTTGAAATAGCCATAACAATAGTGATGGCTATATAATATAAAGGCAAAAGCTGTTTAAAATTTTATAAGCAAATTCCTAAAAGGAAGAGTAATATTTCAACAGTAAAAACACAGAAAACTGGTTTACTTTATTACGAGAGCTGTATAAATGAAATGCTCTAAAATATTCAAGCTTTTAAATTAATTGTTTATAAAAAAATATTTTATAAAATTAAAAATAAATATTGTAATTTTTTATTTCTTGATATATAGTATGTCAAAGGGTGTGAAAAAATGCAAAAATTTGTAGAAGAAACAAAATTAAATACAGCAAAAAAATTAAAGGCAAAATTTGCTTTTTTTAGCAACCCAGCAAAATATTTATCCATGTGTTACTAATTCATAAATGAATTAGTATTTTTTTTGCCTAATTAATAAGTTATTATGAAAATAATTTATTAATTAAGCAAAACAATATATAAAGAAAAGAGGGGGTATCTTTAAATGGAAGAAACAAAATTATTGCTAGATGTAAACGAAAAACCAACAATAGGAAAATGGATTATTTTAGCAATACAGCATGTTTTTGCAATGTTTGGTGCAACAATATTAGTACCAATATTAGTAAATAGTTCAGCAGGTACAGAGGTATTAACAATTCCAGTAGCATTAGCTACATCAGGTATAGGAACTTTAATTTATATACTGTGTACCAAAGGAAGATCGCCAGTATATTTAGGAAGCTCATTTGCTTTTATTGCACCACTTACAGCAGCATATTTAAAAGGAGGAATCTCTGGTGCAATGACAGGAATTATGGTAGTAGGTCTTATTTATGTAATATTTGCTACATTAATTCACTTTATAGGAAAAGATTGGATACATAAGTTACTACCACATGTAGTTATAGGACCAATGATAATGATAATTGGATTAGGTTTAGCTCCTAATGCAATATCGCAAATTGGTTTAGGAACAGATACACAAATAGAATGGAAAGGTGTAATAGTAGCAATAATAACATTTTTAACAACAGCTATTGTTATGGTTAGAGGAAAAGGATTTTTGAAGATAGTTCCTTTTTTGATAGGTATTGTAGTAGGATATATAGCAGCTATTTGTCTAGGATTAGTAGATTTTACGCCAGTAGCAGAAGCAGCATTCTTTAGTATGCCAAACTTTATATTACCATTTGTAAATTATGCACCAAACTTTTCTGCTTTACTTACAATAGCACCAATAGCGCTAGTTACAATGGCAGAACATATTGGGGATCATACAGCATTAGGCTCAATAGTAGGGAAAGATTTGCTAAAAAATCCAGGATTGGATAGAACATTACTTGGAGATGGTATAGCAACATTTGTAGCAGGAATGCTTGGAGGACCTGCAAATACAACATATGGTGAAAATACTTCAGTAGTTGGAATGACAAAAGTTGCATCAGTTTGGGTAATAGGACTAGCAGCAATAATTGCAATATGTTTAGCTTTCTTAGGCAAATTTACAGCACTTATTTCAACAATACCAAATCCAGTATTAGGAGGAGTTTCATTACTACTTTATGGATTTATTGCTGTAAATGGTTTAAAAGTTTTAATAGAAAATCATATTGATTTTGGAAAATCAAAGAATATAGTTGTAGCATCTACAATGCTTGTTTTAGGGTTAGGAGGAGCTGCAATATCAATAGTATCTGGAGATTTATCTGTTACTATTTCTGGAATGAGCTTAGCAGCAATAGTAGGTATTTTGTTAAATTTATTATTACCAGATGAAAAAGGAAAAAATACGGAAGAAAAACAAGCAGATGAAAACAAAGAAATTACAGAAGCAAGTAATGAAACAAAAAGAGAAGAAAAAAATGAAGACACAAAAGTTATTGCAGAAAATATATCAGAAAACAAGATAGAGGGAAAGAAAATGAATATAAATGTATTAGACAATCCAATAATAGAACACAAATTATCAATTATAAGAAATAAAAATACAGGAACAAAAGAATTTAGAGAAATAATAACAGAAATTGCAATTTTTTTATGCTATGAGGCAATGAAAGATGCAAAATTAGAAGAGGTAGAAATAGAAACACCATTATGCAAAACTAAAGCTAAAGTTTTAAAAGAAGATAATTACGCATTTGTACCAATCTTAAGAGCAGGAACAGGAATGTTAGATGGGTTGTTGCAAGTAATACCAAATGCAAAAATAGGTCATATTGGTTTGTATAGAAATGAAGAAACATTAGAGCCAGTAAAATATTATTATAAAATGCCAAAAGATATTAGTAAAAGAGAAGTTTTAATTTTAGATCCAATGCTTGCAACAGGTGGATCTGCATCAGATACAATAAAATGCTTAAAAGAAGATGGAGTAAAGAAAATTAAGTTTTTATCAATATTAGCTGCACCAGAAGGAATAGAAAGATTAAATAAAGAATTTCCAGATGTGGAATTATATACAGCAGCAATAGATGAAAAATTAAATGAGCATGGATACATTTTACCAGGACTAGGTGATGCAGGAGACAGAATATTTGGAACAAAATAAATTGGAATTAAGAAACCGGTATTAGGGGACGTTCCTAGAATCCCTATATATAAATTAATAGTAGTTCGTCATATCTATGATGAGCTGCTATTTTTTTCTGAATTATTAAAAAGGGAAAAAAGGAATGTCCCCTAATACCGAATCGGGAAAATCACAAATCACTTGAAAAAAAGATATACCTATGATAAGATTGTGACACAAAGAAAAGATTGGAGTGAAGATATGATAGAGCTAGAAGAAAATCAAAAAGAACTTCAAACATTATCAGATAAACTTAAAGAAATCGGTGAATCTCTTTGAAGTAGATAAATTAAAATCTAGATTAGCTGACTTAGAAAAAGAAACTTTAAAACAAGAATTTTGGAGTAGTAATAATAGTAAGATTTTGCAAGAAATTAAAATTCTAAAAGATAAGATTAATTCATATACTAAAATAGATACAAGTTTAAAAAATTTAATCGAAATGAATAATTTATTAACATTAGAAGAGGATCAAGAACTTATAAAAGAATTACTAGAAGATACCAAAAATATAAAAAACGATATTGAAGAATTAAAAATTAAAACATTATTTTCAGGTCAATACGATGTAAATAATGCAATAGTATCTATGCATCCAGGAGCAGGTGGAACAGAATCACAAGACTGGGTAGAAATGCTATATAGAATGTATACTAGATGGGCAGAAAAACATAATTTTGTAGTAAAAGAGCTTGATTATCTAGAAGGTGATGAAGCTGGTATAAAAAGTGTTACATTTTTAGTACAAGGTGAATATGCATATGGTTATTTAAAAGGGGAGATGGGAGTACATAGGTTAATCAGAATTTCACCATTTGATAGTGGTGGAAGAAGGCATACATCATTTGCTTCTGTAGAAGTATTACCAGAAATTGAAGATGATATAGAGATCGAAATAAATCCAGATGATTTAAGAATAGATACCTATAGAGCATCAGGAGCAGGAGGACAGCATATAAATAAAACTTCTTCTGCTGTAAGAATAACACATATACCTACTAATACAGTTGTAGCATGTCAATCAGAACGTTCTCAAATACAAAATAGGGAAACAGCAATGAAGATGTTAAAATCTAAATTATTTGACTTAAAAGAAAAAGAAAGACAAAAAAATATAGCAGATTTAAAAGGAGAACAAAAAGACATTGCATGGGGTAGTCAAATTAGGTCATATATATTTTGCCCATATACACTAGTAAAAGACCACAGAACAAATTATGAAGTTGGAAATGTACAAGCCGTTATGGATGGACAAATAGATGATTTTATAGAAGAATATTTAAAAAAATTCAATAGATAAATACAATATAAAACATTTTATGATATAATTTGATAAGCTTATGAAATAAATATTTGTAATAGTTCAAAAAGTTACGAAAAAGTATTTATTTTCATATATTATATAGAAGTGATATTTAATTAAATTCGCTTCTTACATTATAAAAAAGAGGTTGTCAGATATGGACACAATAGTATTAAAATTTGGAGGGAGTTCAGTCTCAGACAATATTAAATTAAATATTGTAGCTGATAAAATTAAAGAATTTTACAAGGAAAACAATGTAGTAGTTGTAGTATCTGCTCAAGGAAAAACTACAGATAATCTATTAAGAGAAGCACACGAATTAAGTAATGTTCCAAATGAAAGAGAATTAGATACATTACTAAGTAGTGGCGAACAGATATCAATGTCTAAATTAAGCATTTTACTTAACAGATTAGGATATCCAGCAATTTCACTTACAGGATGGCAAGCTGGAATATATACAAGCGAAACAAATCAATCAGCAGTTGTAGAAAGTATAGACACAACAAGGATAGAAAAAGAGTTAGCAGAAAGAAAGATTGTTATTATAGCAGGATTCCAAGGTATAAACGAAAAAGGAGATATAACAACTTTTGGAAGAGGTGGCTCAGACACTACAGCGGTTGCAGTGGCTGCAGCATTAAAAGCAGATAAATGCTATATATTTTCTGATGTTGATGGGGTATATTCTACAGATCCAAATAAAATACAAGATGCAAAGAAGATATCAGAGCTTTCATATGAAGAAATGCAGGACATTTCAAATGAAGGGGCAAAAGTTTTGCATAATAGATGTGTAGAAATTGGAAAAAGATTTAATATTCCAATAATTACAAAGTCAACATTTAATAATAGACCAGGAAGTGTAATAAATGACAAAATAGAAGATACAAAAGTAAAGAGTATTGTAAAAAATGATAACATAATTTTAGTAACTGCAAAACAAGAAGTGTATACACCTAGAATGATTAATCGTATATATAGAAAATTACTAGATAACAACATATTTATTAATAACATAATAAATAAAAGTATATCAAGTTTAGACATTCAATTTACTATTAAATCAGCAGAATTTAATAAGTTTGAAAATCTAATAACAAGTGAATATCCTAAGTTAGATTGTTCTTATAAAAATATAAGCAAAATATCAATTATAGGCTATGGAATAATGAATGATTCGGATGTTATAACAAAAACAATGCAAATATTAGATACAAAAGCATTAGAGGTCTTAAACATTCGAACAAATGAATCAAAAATAAGAATAATATTTAAAGATAAATTAGGTGATAATATATTAGAGCAATTACACAATGAATTAATTAATGTACAAAAGTAAAACCAACAGGGGCTGCTCAAAATTTCATGAGCAGCTTAAAATAAATCATATTTGGATTAAAGGGAGGATACATATGAAAAATATTTCAAAAGACAAATTAAAAAAATACGAAAGAAGTTTTAATCAAAATGAGAACAAAGTAATTACAAATACAGTTACCAAAAATGGATTTTTTAAATCTTGCGAAAATTATGATGAAATAAGAAATGCAAGATATGAATTTTCTGTAAATTTAAAACAAGGTAATATAACTAACCAAAAACAAAGTGGAAGATGTTGGATTTTTGCATCTACAAATTTTCTTAGATATTTCTTAATTAAAAAATTAAATATAAATACAATAGAGTTATCACAAAACTATATTGCATTTTATGATAAATTAGAAAAATGTAACTATTTCTTAAATAATATAATAGACTCAATAGACAGACCAACAACAGATAGGCATGTAACATTTTTCTTAGATGCACCTATAAATGATGGTGGACAATGGGATATGTTTTTGAATATTATAAAAAAATATGGAATTGTACCAAAAAGTGCTATGCCAGAAACTTATAGTTCTTCAAATACTTCGGAAATAAATAAAATTTTAAAACGTATACTAAGAATGTATGCATATGAATTAAGAACAAGTTATAAAAATAAGAAGAATTTAGAAGAGCTAGAAAATCAAAAACTAGATATGTTAGAAAATATCTATGCAATTTTATGTACTGCATTTGGTAGACCACCAGAAAAATTTGATTTTGAATATACTGATAAAAATGATGAATTTCACAGAGATTCTGATATAACACCAACAGAATTTTATGATAAATATATAAAGGATTTAAACTTAGATGATTACATAAGCATAATAAATGCACCTAATGAAGATAGACCATTTTATAAAAAGTATACAGTAAATTATATTGGTAATGTTGCAGATGGTAATAGAATTACATATTTAAACTTACCAATAGAAAGAT
>OLRY01002962.1_pt1 | contig 10132 bp, 9 predicted proteins | sample 1672541 | NCBI WGS metagenome assembly OLRY01 (sample SAMEA3136697, study PRJEB25190) | human gut metagenome | biome: human gut; feature: human-associated habitat; material: faeces | place: Austria | collected 2013
AGAAAGGAGTTCTTCTTATGAAACGACGCCTTCTCCCCTCGCTGCTTCTCGCTCTGGCCCTCGCCCTCACCGCCTGCGCCACCAAACCCGCCGCACCCACTGCCGCAGACTTTGAGGTCCAGCCGGGGGAATACCGGTATCAGGACAGAGACGGATTTTTCGTGGAGACGGAAAAGGGAAATTACTACATGAACCCGTCGGGAGACGGATTGATTCACTTTTCCGAGCCCGGCAGCCACGAATTCCACGTCCTGTGCAATAGGCCCAACTGCGGCCACGTCAACGCAGACTGCAACGCGTTTTTAGAGGTGGCCTTCGGATATTACAACGGCCATCTTTACGGTGTCACGCTTCAGGATCACTTTGAGCTGATCCAGATGGACATGGACGGCACCAATCACCGGGTCATCACCCAACTGCCCGAGCAGAAGGATCTCAGCGGCGGTTCCAGCGGCGGCGGCAGCTACTTCTTTGACAACGGCTATCTCATCTTCCTGGCATTCCCCTCCACATCGAACCCGGACTATGCGCTGCCGGTCTACAAGATCCAGCTGGAAACCGGGGAGACCACACAGCTGTTTCAGGGGGATATCCCGCTCCACACCATCTGGCCAGCAGACGGTGTGTCCATCAGCAACGGATATATCTATTTCCCCATGCCTCAGGCGAAAGCATCGGAGTATGCATTTGCAGAGGGCAACTTAGAGACCGGGCGCATTGAGCTTGTTTTTGAGGATTGGAATAAGATGAACAGTGCTGTAGTAAACTTCGACAACGTGCTGTACTATCACCGCGCCGGAGTCGGCCTGTGCGAATACGACAAGGCCACCGGCACGGAGACGGTGAAGGTCCCCATGGATGTATATTATGCAAACGTGTCTTATACCAAGGATTATATTTTCCTACGGACGCTGGATTCTGCCGATTTCAATCAGTGCGTCCTGCTGGCATACGACAGGGACTACAATCTTCTGGGAAAGCTGGAACTGGAGAAGATCGGTTTGCGGTTCCCCTTCCTGGAATACACCACCGCCAATGCCATTTACTTCTCCGCCGACGGCGGGACCATCACCCACTACATCGATCCCCACCACCTGGACCGCCTGGAGCTGATCCAGCTGGTGGACCCCACGGCAAGGAGCCACGGATAATATGGAACTGACCATTCACGCCCTGTCCCATTCCTACGGGGACAAGAAAGCCCTGACGGACTTTACCCACACCTTCACCCCCGGCATTACGGCCCTGCTGGGCCCCAACGGCGCGGGGAAAAGCACCCTCATCCACCTGATCTGCGACCTGCTGCCCCGCCAGGTGGGGACCATCGCCTTCGACGGGACAGACATTCTGTCCATGGGGCCGGCGTTCCGGCAGGTGCTGGGCTTCATGCCCCAGAGCCAGGGGATGTACGACGACATGACCGCCTGGGAATTCCTGCTGTACATGGCCCAGCTGAAGGGGCTGAAGCCCCGGGCCGCCCGGGAACAGCTTCGGGAGCTGCTGCAGGTGGTGAACCTGTGGGACGCGGCCCACCGCCGGGTCGGCGGCTTTTCCGGCGGCATGCGCCAGCGGGTGATGCTGGCCCAGGCCCTGCTGGGCGCACCCAAGGTCCTGCTGCTGGATGAACCCACCGCCGGACTGGACCCGGAGGAGCGGGTGCGCCTGCGGGAATATATCCGGCAGCTGGGCCGGGACAAAATCGTCCTTATCACCACCCACATCACCGGCGACGTGGAATCCATTGCCAGTGAGATTTTGCTGCTGCACCACGGCGTCCTGCTGGCAGACGCCCCGGCGGAGGAATTTATCCGCGGCTGCGGTGCGGCCAACCTGGAGGACGCCTATATCCGGCGGCTGCACCCCCATGCGTGAGTGCAGGCGTGTTTTCTCCCGCAGGAGTCTGCTATGGCTGCTGGTGCTGATGGCGGCGGTGGTGTTTTTCCATCGGGTGGACCATCACAACGCCCCCGGCTTTGCCGCCGCCTATCGGCAGACCGTGGCTCAGCTGGCAGCCAGCCCGGACCCGTCTGCCGCCCTGTCTCAGATGGAGGCGGAAAGCCGCCGCTATATGACGGCCCTGCTCTGGCGCAGCACGGATGACCCGGACCTGCTGGAGCTATACCGGGATCAGGCCCGGCAGGTGCTGGGCGACGATTATGAGGCGGCAGCCATGGCATATGATCTCAGCGACCGGGCCCAGGTGGAATTTACCGCCCGGCAGCAGGCCCAGCAGACCCTCCGGCAGCAGCTGGACTACCTGGCGGCGTACCCCGGATATCTGGATACCATCCACGAAAACGCCGCCAACATGCCCACCCTGTCCATTTTCATGGACAGCAGCGCCGGAAAATTCCATGCGGAAAACGTGAAGAAAACGGACCGGGACTTTCCCCGCAGCACGGATGTGTCCCTGACCCTGACGGAGACTGCCGGACTGGAGAATTTCTTGCAGGACGGTGTGTTGTCCGTGTGCATCCTGCTGTGGATGCTGGTAACGGTGCTGCGGCTGACGGAGGAGCGCCGCAGCAGTCTGCGCTACCTGGTGTTTGGCAGCCCCCGAGGCCGGACATGGCTGGCCCTGCGCCGGGTGGGGATTCTGGGCCTTTCCGCCGCATTGGGCACAGCCCTTCTGATGCTGACGGGCCTTGTCACCGACAGTCTGCTGTACGGTGGGCTGGGCGACCTGTCCGCCGCCGCCCAGTCCAGCGAAATTTTTCAGAATTTCCCGTACCCGCTGACTCTCCGCCAGGTGCTTTGGGCGTATTGCCTGCTCAAAACTCTTGGTATGTGGCTGATGGGACTGCTGCTGTGGCTGATTCTTCAGCTGATCCACCATTTGCAGACGGCTATGGTGGCCGCCGCTGCATTTCTGGCGGTGGAATACAGTCTGTTCGCCTTTGTGCCGGACAGCTATGCCATCGTGGCCCTTCGGTACATCAACGTGTTTTCCTTCGTCGGCATGGAAAAGACGTTTCTGCACTATCTGAATATCAACCTGCTGGGCCGGGCGGTAAACGGCGCCATGCTGTGTACCGCCCTGCTGCCGGCGCTTTTGGTGCTGGCAGCGGCAGGAGCCGTGGTCTATGCCGGGCATCACCGGCCCATGGCCGGAGCCAACGTGTTCCAGCGTCTGGCGGCCCGGTTGCGTCCCGTGTTTTCCCGGGCCTCCGGCCGGCTGACCCTGACGGGGTTCGAGTTCAGGAAAATCCTATGGTATCACAAGGGACTGCTGGTGCTGCTGGTCTTTGCCCTTTGGTGCTTCCGGGCAGCCGCAGCCCCCACGGCGGACGTGTCCCTGTACGACACGGACACCGCCGCCTTTCAGAATGAGTTCCAGGGCCCTGCCACGGAGGACATCCTCCGGGCCATCCGGGCCCGCATAGCGGAGGTGGAAGGCTGGCCGGAGTCCGAGATCCGCTCCGCCCAGCTGGCGGCCCTGTCCGCCGTGGAGGACGAGGCTCTGAAAAAGCTGGACACCGGCCTGTGGGTGCTGAATCCTGCGCCCATGTTCACTCTGTGCGGCGGCGACGTAGGCGGCAGCCAGCGCATTCCGGCCATGGCGGCACTGCTGACAGCGGTACTGCTTACGGCAGGCACCTTCGCCGGAGAGCGGCAGCAGCGGATGCTGCCGCTGCTGCAGACCACGCCCCGGGGCCGCCGCCGGGCGCCCCGCTGCAAGCTGACCCTGTCCGCCCTGCTGGCGGCAGCGGTATGGCTGACCCTGACCCTGCGGCAGGTGTACCAGGTCTCGTCGTATTACGGCGGCCTGACGGCCCTGTCCGCCCCGCTGCGCAGCGTGGCCCATTTTGCAGACCTGGCCGCAGACTGCACCGTGGGACAGTGGCTGGCCGGATGCCTGCTGCTGCGGCTGCTGGTGCTGCTGGCTGCCGCCATGACCGGGTGCCTGCTGTCGAGCCTGTGCCGGACGGTGAACGCTGCCGTGGTGGTATGCTGCGCCGGACTGGTGGGCCCGGCGGCCCTGGAGCTGGTGGACGTGCGGGCGGCAGGCATCCTGTCCCTGGCCCGCCTGTGGACCCCCGTTACCTGCTCCCTGTATGCCTATCTCATCCCCCTGGCTCTGCTGATAGTCTGCCCCCTTCTGTGCGTGCGGCGCAGGCCCAGGGTCTGATCTGTATAAAGCAAGAAAAATCGAGCCGGTTCGAAGACCGGCTCGATTTTTCTTGACACGTTTCCACAGATACAGTAGACTTTACAGCAGCGCGAACAGCACATACAGCCAGTGGGCCGCCACGCCGGCGCACAGGCCGCCTACGGTGTGGCTGATGATGGCCTTGCCGATGAGATGGTTGCACCCCAGGCTGTTCATCATGGACACATGGGTGCTGAGATAGCCGCTCCAGCACATGCACATAGCGGTAAACACCGCGATGTCGCCGCCGGCAGCCTTCCCCTCGGCCAGCAGCTGGGGCACCAGGCTGATGGCCGCACCGGCTGCGCCCAGAGCCGTCACCGGCACCGCCAGACCCTCCGGCGAGGAGAAGCCGAACAGCGGCGTCAGGATAAAGCTGAGCTTATCCGCCAGCTTGGGCAGAAGTCCGATGCCCTCATAGGCCGCGCCGGTATACAGGCCGCTCTCTGCCGGGCCGTTGGTGAGCATCATCACCACCGTGCAGATAACCAGCACGCCGGGAATGATGCTCACGCCCATTTTCACGCCGTCCATGCCGCCGTCCAGCAGGGCAGACATGAAGCGGGTGCCAGTGCCGCCGGCCCGGACGGGACGCACACGCTTGCCCCCCAGGGACAGGGTGCCGCCGTCAATCATGGGCTGCTCCCGGCCGTATACCTTGGCGGTAAATGCCAGCATGATCCGGGTGGATACGATACTGCCTACCACCGCTCCCAGAAGGCCAGTCAGGGCCGCGCCGGTGTAGTTCACCCCCTTGCCGGGGGACAGGCTGATCATATAGGTACACACGATGAAGCCCATGCCGAAGGACGTACCCAGATTGGTCAGTGCCGGAAACTGATACGCCTTGAACAGGCTTTTGAAGTAACGGTCCTGGGCCAGGGAGAGAACGGCCGGGTTGTCCGACAGGAATGTGGTCACCACGCCCACGGACGCCGCCCCCGGCAGGCCGTATACCGGCCGCATGAAGGGGTTGAGCATCCGGTTCATCAGCGACACCAGGCCAAACTCGGAAAACAGCGCCGAAATGGCCCCCATGATGACGCACAGGGCCGTCAGATACAGCACCGTATCCGTCAGAAGGACAAAGGCGGTGTTGATCATGGTGTTGATGGTGTTGCCCAGGCCCATTTTGGCGGCAAACAGCGCAAAAAAGGCCACAAACAGCACGATGAAAATGAAGTTTTCGGGTCCGATCTCCTTTTTATAGCAGGTGGGTCCCTTGTGGGTTTCTTCGGCCCCGACAGGCGGGGCCTGGGTTTCCTCGATGACAGACTGGCTCATAGCGAATTTCCTTTCTTCCTTGTCCCTATTCCACAAAATACTCCGCTTTTCGCGGAACCAATTTATCATACCGCATAAAGCGCATCCTGTAAAATAAATATATTTCGTGGGGAGCATGAGAAAAGCTTATGGCTGACAACACATATCGCATCCTGACCAAAATCGCCGAGACCGGCAGCCTGACCCGCACGGCGGAGCAGCTGAACTATACCCAGGCCCGGGTCAGTCAGATTCTGAAATCCGCCGAGACGGAGTTCGGACTGACCTTGTTTGTTCGGGGCAAGCGGGGCGTGATGCCCACGCCGGAGTGCCGGTGTCTGCTGCCGACTTTGCAGGAGCTGGTGCGCCAGGAGCTGGTGCTTCTGGACCAGCTGGACCAGATTCGGGACCTGCGGGGCGGCACGGTGTCCATCGGCACCTTTACCAGCGTGTCCTGCCACTGGCTGCCCCGGCGGCTGAAGACCTTCGGGCAGCTGTATCCCCAGATTCGGTTTCAGCTGAAGCTGGGTGACGTGGCCCATATCGATCAGTGGCTCCGGGAGGGCACCGTGGACCTGGGGCTGATGATCGACCCGGGGACCGAGGATCTGACGTTTCTGCCCCTGCTGGAGGACTGCTATTCTGTGATCCTGCCCCGGGAACATCCCCTGGCCGGAGCGGAGGAGCTGAGCCTGGAGCAGCTGCGGGAGGAATGCTTCATCCTGCTGGAGCCGGAGGACAATGCCCCGGTGGAACCGCAGCTGCGGCAGGCCGGGGTCCGGGTGGGCTATCGGGTAAAGGATGACTACACCATTCTGGCCATGGTGGAAAGCGGTCTGGGCGTCAGTGTGCTGCCTCATCTGCTGCTGCAGCGCACGTCGTACCGGGTCCATGCCGCACGGCTGATGCCGCCGGTGGCCCGGCGCATGGGCATCCTCCTGCCCAAGGAGGGATATGTCTCCCTGGCAGCCCGGCAGTTCGTGTCGTTTTTGCGGCAGGAAGCGGAAGCGGTGGAAAAATAGCGAAAGCCTCCCTCATGGCGATGCCATGGGGGAGGCTTTTTGTTTACCTGATCTGCTGACGGACCTGGTCCAGGGGCAGGTCCTGTTCCCGGGCAATACGGGCCAGGTCCTCATATTCCGGCTTCTGCCGCCGGACGCCCCAGCCCTGAGACAGCTTCCGGGCCACAGGGCCCCAGGGTGTATCCATCGTTTCCTCCGCGCGGGACAGGGTATAGCGCCGGTGCCGGCTCTCCCGGACGCCCAGGGTGGTGGTGTGCCGCAGCAGCAGCCGGGCCATTTCCTCCCGCTGCTCCTCCCGGCACAGAACGCACAGCATCACGCCAGGCCTGGATTTTTTCATGCCAATGGGCACGGTGTACACATCCAGCGCCCCGGCCTCCAGCAGACGCTCCATAGCGAAGGCAATGTCCTCGCCGGTCATGTCGTCCAGATTGCAGGCCAACTCATACACGTCGCCGATGTCTGCCGCCGTGTCCCCCAGCATGGCCCGCAGGCAGTTGGCCCGGGGAAAGTCCTTGTGGCCCATGCCGCAGCCCACGGCCCGCAGGGTCATCACCGGCATATCGCCGAAGCGGGTGACAAAGTGCCGCAGCAAAGCCGCACCGGTGGGGGTACACAGCTCCCCGTCGATCCCGCCGCCGTAAATGGGCACATCCCGGAGGATGTATGCCGTGGCCGGGGCAGGCACCGGCAGGATACCATGGGCGCAGCGGACAGTTCCGCTGCCCACATGGACCGGGGAGGCAATCACCTGGTCCGGTGCAAGCTCCTCCATCAGCAGGCACACCGCCGTCACGTCTGCCACGGCGTCCATGGTGCCCACCTCGTGGAAATGGATGTCCGTCACCGGCACGCCATGGACATGGCTCTCCGCCTGGGCAATGCCGTCATATACCGCCAGAATGTCCCTCCGCACCCGGTCGGACACTGGGAGCCGCTCCACAATGTGGCCGATCTCGTGCATACCGTTGTGGTGATGGTGGGCGTGCTCATGGTCGTGGTCGTGCTCATGGTCGTGGTCGTGCTCATGGTCGTGGGCGTGCTCATGGTCGTGGGCGTGATGATGGTCGTGGTCATGCTCCGTTTCCCCGTTCACCGTCACGGTGACTCGGGAGCCGGTGATGCCGCACTTTTCCGCCCGTTCCAGGCGGTATGTTACCCCGGGAATACCCAGGCCGTTGAGACGCTTGACAAATTCGTCGGGCTGGGGCAGCAGCTCCAGCAGCGCCGCCGTCAGCATATCTCCGGCGGCGCCCATGCCGCAGTCCAGATACAGGGTCCTCATTTCTTTCCCTCCATGTGATTGATCATACTGGCCAAATACCCGGCACCGAAGCCGTTGTCAATGTTCACCACCGATACGCCGCTGGCGCAGGAATTCAGCATAGACAGCAGGGCCGACAGGCCGCCGAAGGAGGCGCCGTAGCCCACGCTGGTGGGTACTGCGATCACCGGACAATCCGCCAGACCACCCAGCACGCTGGCCAGAGCCCCCTCCATTCCCGCGATGGCCACGATCACCGACGCGCTCATGATATCGTCCATATGGTGCAGGGTGCGGTGCAGGCCCGCCACCCCCACATCGTACAGCCGCAGCACTTCGTTGCCGTGGACCTCCGCCGTCAGGGCGGCCTCCTCCGCTATGGGAATATCGCTGGTGCCGCCGGTAGCGATAACGATGCGGCCGATGCCGTCCGGCTCCGGCAGGTCGCCGATGATGCCGCACCGGGCCTCGGCCCGGTAATCCAGGGGATACACGGCGGCGATTTCCGCCGCCGACTCCGGCGACAGGCGGGTGATGAGAATGGTCCGCTGGCCCCGCCGGCGCATGACGCCGATGATGCCGATCATCTGGGCCGGAGTCTTTCCCGCGCCGTAAATCACCTCCGCCGCGCCCTGGCGGATGCCGCGGTGCAGGTCCACTTTTGCATAGCCGATGTCGGTGAAGGGCTCCTTTTTCAGGGCCAGCAGCGCGTCATCCACGGACACGGTCCCCTGGCGCACGCCCTCCAGCATTTTGCGGATCTCGCTGTTCATGCTCTTGCCTCCAGGTCCAGCCATACGGCGTCGTAGTCCTGCCCCAGGCGGTCCAGGATCTCCTGCCGGTGCTCCAGCAGGTGGGGCATCTGGGCGGCGGGCAGCTGAATTTTCGCGCTGCGGCCCGCCAGGCGGACCCGGAAGTCCGTAAAGCCCAGGGAAAACAGATACGTTTCCGCCGCCTCGGTGACAGCCAGGTCCCGGGCGGTAATGGGCTGTCCGGTGGGGATGCGGGTGGCCAGGCAGGCGTATGCGGGCTTGTCCCAGGTGAAAAGTCCTGCCTCCCGGGACAGCCGTCGTATTTCGTCCTTGGTCAGGCCGCACTCCCGCAGGGGCGACCGCACCGACAGCTCCCGCAGAGCCCGCATGCCGGGGCGATCCCCGGCGTCGTCGGAGGCGTTGGTGCCGTCCAGCAGCACCGGAAAGCCGTCCTCCGCCGCTGCGGCGGCAATGGTGCGGAAGATCACGCGCTTGCAGTGGTAGCACCGGTCCGGCGGATTGGCCGTCACGGTGGGAGACGACAGCACGTCCACTTGCAGCTCCTGCAGGTCGGCGTGGAGGTCCCCGGCCAGACGCCGGGCGTCCTCCAGCTCAAACCGGGGCTGGAAAGCGGAATTCACATAATACGCCCGGACCCGGGCGCCGTAACGCAGAGCGGCATACAGCAGGTAAGACGAGTCCACCCCGCCGGAAAAGGCAATGGCCACCCGGGGATTTTCCTTGAAAAACTGTTGCAGATCCATGATTCGTCGATTCTTTCTCTTATTTTGCGCTGGGCACAATGCCCAGGATCACCAGGGGCTCCGTGCCGGTGTTTACAACGCTGTGGCTGTGGCCCTGGGGGCAGTAGTGGCACAGGCCGGGATAAACCGCCGCCTCCACGCCGTCGTCCAGGCACACGCCGGTACCGGACAGAAAATACATGACCTCGCAGCTGTCGGTGTGGGTATGAAGGCCGATGGAGGAGCCGGGCTCCAGCGTCAGCCGCAGGATCTTGCCCATACCGTCCTGAAAGATGCGGGTCTCGGCCTCCCCCTGGCCGCCCTTGAACCGGGGCTGCACCAGAGAGGGCATACGGTCAAAGTCCAACGTCATGGCCGGTCCCTCAGTTCAGGAAGTCCTTGAGCTTCTTGCTGCGGGAGGGGTGGCGGAGCTTCCGCAGGGCCTTGGCCTCGATCTGGCGGATGCGCTCGCGGGTGACGTTGAACTCCTTGCCCACCTCCTCCAGGGTGCGGGTGCGGCCGTCCTCCAGGCCGAAGCGCAGCTTCAGCACCTTCTCCTCCCGGGGAGTCAGGGTGCTGAGCACGGACACCAGCTGCTCCTTCAGCAGGGTATAGCTGGCAGCCTCACTGGGCTCGGACGCGCCCTCGTCGGGGATGAAGTCGCCCAGATGGGAGTCCTCCTCCTCGCCGATGGGGGTCTCCAGGGACACGGGCTCCTGGGCGATCTTCAGAATCTCCCGGACCTTGTCCACGGGCATGTTCATCTCCTCGGCGATCTCCTCGGGAGAGGGATCGTGGCCCAGCTCCTGAAGCAGCTGACGGGATACGCGGATGACCTTGTTGATGGTCTCCACCATATGGACGGGGATGCGGATGGTGCGGGCCTGGTCGGCGATGGCCCGGGTGATGGCCTGGCGAATCCACCAGGTGGCGTAGGT
>OLRY01002965.1_pt1 | contig 10110 bp, 6 predicted proteins | sample 1672541 | NCBI WGS metagenome assembly OLRY01 (sample SAMEA3136697, study PRJEB25190) | human gut metagenome | biome: human gut; feature: human-associated habitat; material: faeces | place: Austria | collected 2013
AAACCTATGGAGCTAAGCAGAGCTTAGCTCCGGTGCTCCCGATGTGAAATAATCAATAGGAATGTTTCATGATTCTGATCGTATCAATGAAAATATTATTGTGCCGGATTCTCACGTTACTGTTATTAGAGCATCGGAATATTTATCAGCAGATTATATTTTTTATGTTTTGAATTATTACCAGCCATATTTAGAAAAAAGTTGTTCTGGTTCAACAAATCAAACAGAACTTAAGCCAGCGGTGATTTCTGAACTATTTATTCCTGTGCCTCCTGTTAATGAACAAACTCGTATTATTACTAAATTGATTGAAGCACTAAATTTATCAAAGCTATATGGGGAAAAAGAAATTTTGTTACAAAAATATAACCAAGATTTCCCTGAACAGTTAAAAAAATCTATTCTTCAACATGCGGTTCAGGGGAAACTTGTTCCACAGAATCCATCAGATGAACCAGCCGCTGTCCTTCTGGAACGTATTCGTGCAGAGAAGCAAAAGTTAATAGCTGAAGGAAAAATCAAGAAGGACAAGCACGAATCTGTCATTTTCAGAAGGGATAATTCTCATTATGAAAAGCATGGTTCTGAGGAAGTTTGCATTGATGATGAAATTCCTTTTGAAATACCGTTTGAGATACCGGAAACATGGTGTTTTTGCAGACTTGGTACAATACTATATAAACTGACTGACGGTACTCATTCCAGACCAAAATATGTTGAAGCTGGTGTTCCATTCATTTCCGTTAAAGATGTAAGTAGTGGAATGTTAGATTTTTCTAATTGTAAATTCATTACAGAGATTGAACACAAAGAATTATATAAACGTTGCAATCCGGAATATGGCGACATATTGCTTACTAAAGTTGGTACAACCGGTATTCCGATTATTGTCAATACAACTGATGAATTTAGCCTATTCGTAAGCGTTGCACTTCTTAAATTTAATCAAAAGCTGATGAATAATGAGTATTTACTACACCTAATAAATTCGCCATTAGTACAGAAACAGGCAGAAGAAAATACCCGTGGGGTTGGCAACAAAAACTGGGTAATGCGAGATATTTCCAATACATTAATTGTAATACCACCATTAAAAGAACAATATCGTATTGTTGAAAAATTAAAGAACACCTTTAATATTTGCAATAACCTATAAATCAAAAAGGCATACATCTCAAAATAATCCGGAGTGTATGCCTTTCCCATTACCAGTTTATGATCGTATCTACAATTTCACGCTGTTCAGTCGATGTTTTTCTGAGATATATACGGGTAGTTTCAATACTTTCATGTCCCATAAGATCAGCAAGAAAAGCTATATCATTGCAGCGTTCCAAGAAACTTTTTGCAAATCGGTGCCGGAATGAATGAGGATATACTACCGCAGGATTAATATTATATCTTACTGCTAATTTTTTCAGCTGTCCGGAAATGCCGCGAGTAGTAATGCGCTCGCCATACTTGTTCAAAAAAATGAAGCCACTTTCTTGTTGCTTTTCAGCCAACCAAAAAAGGGCTTCATTTTGCAATTCTTTTGGAATATAAATTCTACGCAGCTTCCCGCCTTTGGAGTATAAATCAAGATGCCCCAATTTAACATGTTCAGCCTTAATCTGAATCAATTCACTGACTCTGGCTCCCGTGGCGGCAAGGAAACGAATTACGAAGTACCAAAACATTTCATCATCTTTTTTCAGACATGATTTGAAGTATTCATAGTCCGCTTCACTAATCACATTTTCCAGATAACTTTTCTGTTGCACTCGAACAAACGGCAACTTTAATTTCTCTTTCCCAATGGATTCCAGATAACAGTTCAGTGCACGCAGCCTGAGATTTACGGTCTTTGGTTTATAATTTTCTATAAGCCATACCTTGTATTCTCGTAGCTTTTTCTGTGTGACATCATCGTATTGTTGTCCGTACTGCTTAATAGCAAACATATACGATGAGATCGTGTTTTCCGAGAGATTGCTTTCTCTCAAGTGTCTTTCAAATTTTTCGTTTTCTATCATGACGAAAGACCTCCTTTCGCCTGATATTATATATCTTGTTAATGAAGCTTCTTCAATGCAGGTAAAATAGTTTCAATTTGATTAACAATTCGAAACTGTTCTTCTAAAGTTGGTACAGGAATTAGCAACTCACGAATCGCTCCTTGGAATAAATTAGCTTGTACAGCTTGCTTTATCTTTTCGGATATCTGCTTTTGTACCATTGGCGATTGAATAGCATACATAATATATTTACTGTTACACTGAATAGGCGAAATCATTGCAGCACTTCGTACCATAACATAATTATTATCATCGTCTACAGTACAACATCGTCCAACGCTTCCTGAACAAGAGATTAAAATATCATTTTTAACAGGATTGCATCGTTTAGAAATATTAAGATATTCTGTTTTGTTAACATAATCTACATCATTTAAAGAAATATATCCGTCCCGTACATTCCTTGCAGATAAAAGGAAAAAGCCGCAATAATCAGTCACTCTTTTGGGAGTCTTATGTTCTCCATCAGTAATTTTTTTACAAATGGTCTGCAAGCGAACAAACGTCCATATGTCTGGAATATCAAACGGTATCTCATTGTCAATACAACGCTCGATTCCATCCAACTTCTCATAATGAGAATTATCCCTTCTGAAAATGACGGATTCGTGCTTGTCCTTCTTGATTTTACCTTCGGCAATTAATCTTTGCTTTTCAGCACGAATACGCTCCAGAAGGACGGAAGCGGGTTCATCAGAAGAATCTTGTGGAACAAGTTTTCCTTGTACAGCCTCCTGTAAAATAGATTTTTTCAGAAGATCAGGGAAAGCCGCATTCAACGAATTTGCTGCGGAACAAGCTTCTCCATATTGCTCAACAAACGGAAGTACTCCTTTGATTTTAGCAACAATGCGATATTGCTCTGCTAATGGTGGTAAAGGCATAAGTGTAGCTATGATTTTTTCTTTTGAAATATTTGGCTGTGCTCCACCTTCGCCTCGTTTTACAAAGGAAACCTTCTGCGACATCAAGAAATAAAATAAGTATTCATTGTAAATTTCAATAGGTAAACACGCACAACATGCTTGATTAGTTGTAGCAGGAAATGTGAGTATTCCTACTTTGCCGATTGTTGCGCCGTACATTGCAATTAAAACAGAGCCAGTTGGATTCAGCCTAACTGATGTTTTTTCCAAAGCAAGACGACTTATGTTTTCTGGAATGCACTCGATGTATCCATCGTTCAGATCGCCGGTTTTAAGCCAAGGAATATCTCCACCATAGTATTCTGGAATTGATCTGCTCGGTGTGGCACCCGATCCCCAATCGCCAATACTTCCTAAGCGAACCCATTCCCAACTCTCCGGAATCTCAAACGGCACCTCATCTGCAATACATACCGGTTCGTTCTTTCTAACCTTCTCATAAGGCAAATTATCGGCTCCCCTGAAGATTATAGAAGGATTCTTTTCTTTCTTGATTTTTCCTTCTTTTATCAACTGTTCTTTCTCGGCTCTAATACGTTCCAAGAGAACAGATGCTGGCTCATCATTCGGATCCTGAGGTACAAGTTTCCCCTGCACGGCCATTTGTAATATTGAATTTTTTAATTGCTGCCCAGTCATTAGTTCTCCTCCAGATTTATTCCCAAAATATCAGTTATCTGCGCCAGAATTCTATCAATATCAGCATTTAAACTGGCTCTTTTTTCCTGATACTGCTGAATTAATTCCTTTGGTGGTAAAATTTCTTCTTCCTCATGAGGATATCCGCAAAGGTCTATATTATAGTTCTTCTCTTTAATTTCATCAATGCTGTATTTCTTTGCCTTATCAAATCCCTCTTCCTGTATTTCCTGGCGATTTTCCCACCACTCGACCGCTGGTGCAAAATGCTCTAGTTTCATAGGTTTTGTCTTACTAAAATGCTTGTATCCTTCTGGCATATCCAGGCGGTAAAACCATGTTTCTTTTGTAGCACCATTTCTATCAAAGAACAAAATATTGGTGGTAATGGACGTATATGGCGAAAAAACGCTTCCAGGCATACGAATAATTGTATGTACATTAAACTCGGAAAACAGTTTTGTTTTAATTGCTACTTTTGCATTGTCTGTTCCAAATAAAAATCCATCTGGAAGAATTACCGCTGCTCTACCATTTTCTTTCAAGCGATACATGATAACTGACATAAAAAGATCTGCTGTCTCACTGCTTGCAAGATCAGATGGAAAATGATTTTTAACTTCTGTTTTCTCTGAACCTCCATATGGTGGATTCATAAGGATAACATCCACCTGATCATCCTCTGTGTAATCAAGAACATCTCTCAACAATGTGTTGTCATGAAAAACCTGAGGAACATCTAAATCATGTAATAACATATTTGTGATACAAAGCATATACGGAAATTGCTTCTTTTCAATTCCATATATAGAGTTTGCATACATTTCTTCATCCTCGGTTGTCTTAACCTTTTTCTTTAGCTCTTTTAACCAGCTTGTGATAAATCCACCTGTACCACAAGCAAAATCTGCCATTTTTTCGCCTATCTGTGGTTTTATCATCTGTGCCATAAAATCTGTCACTGCACGAGGTGTGTAAAATTCTCCAGAAGAGCCTGCACTCTGCAATTCTTTAAGGATTGTTTCATAAATTTCTCCAAAAGCATGACTTTCTTCATAATCTGTCAAATCCAACTCATCAATTACACCAATAACCTGACGGAGAAGAACACCATCTTTCATATAGTTATTCGCATCAGCAAATGTTGTCTGGACAATAGCCTTTTTTATTGGAGTATCTACATTGACCGGAAGATTTTTCAACGTTGGAAACAATGTATTATTTACGAAATCCAAGAGAATGTCTCCTGTCATTCCTTTTCCATCTTCATCATGTCCCCAGTTCCTCCAACGACATTTTTCTGGAATAATGGACTGATAGTCTTCTTCATCCCATTCCCAATCCTGTTCTTTTGCATCATATACTTTTAAAAAGAGCATCCATGCTATCTGTTCAATACGCTGTGCATCACCATTGATACCTGCATCATTACGCATGATATCTCTTACTCTTTTTACAAAATTTGACATATTTCCCATTCTTATGCTGCTCCTCCATCATAAATCGCATTTTCCAGTTCTTTCACTGCTTTCAAATATCCATCCTTACCTCCAAAATAAGAAGCTATCTTCTGTGGCTTTCCCATTCTCATAAAAGGATCTAGTTTCAATATTTCTGTCTTTTCTATTTCATATATTCCCGTATTCATATATTTATCCAATAATGCCTCCAACACTTCTCTGGCAGCACCACTATATTTATTCAGGAAATCTCTTTTCTTAACATTTTCAGCACGTTCTTTGCGTGTCAATGGTTTCTTATCAAATGCAATATGACATATAAAATCAAAATCATCAACATCTGACATTCCCTGATCTTCCTTCAATGTTTCAAGATCAATCCCCTGTTCACGCAAAAGTCCCTTGATTTTTTCTTTCTTTTCTTCTGCAGACCATTTTCGGATAAAATTATCCAAAGAAGCATATGCACCCAGAATATTCTCCTTCGTGTAGTCGATAATACTTTCTTGACGAAGCAATTTCCCATTTGCGTCATAAACGGATACAGTCTTATAGACAATTTTCACCTGACATCCATCCCGATTCACAATTGGCTTCGGCTGCTTTGGATCTATAGGATCGGGTCCTGGTCCTACAGGTGGTTTAGTATTTCTTTCCGACCCGGACTTAGGATTAAAATCTTCATCCATCTCAATTGGACCATCCCAATCTGGATCGGCAAATAATCTACTGACATTTCGAAAATCCATAACAACAAAATGTGTTTTTCCTTCTTTTTCTCGTAAACGTGTTCCTCGACCAATAATTTGCTTAAACTCTGTCATGGAACCGATCATTTCATCCAGCACAATCAATTTTGTCATTTTGCAATCTGATCCTGTAGATAATAATTTTGAAGTTGTGGCAATTACCGGGTATTTTTCTCTGACGGATATAAAATAGTCTAACTTGCTTTTTCCATATGTATCACTGCCAGTAATCCGAACTACATAATCAGGATTTTTTTGTACCATATCCGAATTCTGATTTACTAATGCTACCCTCATTCTTTCTGCCGCATCTTCTGTTGCACAAAATACAATTGTTTTTGCCATACGATCTGTGCTTTTTAGATAGTTTGTAATTTCTGCTGCAACCTGTTGAATACGGTCTTCTATAATAATATTGTAATCATAATCACTATTGGTATAAATTCGATCTTCAATTTCATTTCCGTAAATATCACATTGTCCTTTGCGAGGTCTCCATCCTTCTCCAATATCTGTCATAACATTGATTACCTTAAATGGAGCAAGGAATCCATCCTCTATGCCTTCTTTTAAGCTGTATGTGTAAATCGGTTCACCAAAATAATCAATGTTGGATATGTATTTTGTTTCTTTTGGTGTAGCAGTCATACCAATCTGTGTTGCTGATGCAAAATATTCCAGAATTTTCCTCCAGTTGCTTTCTTTTTTGGCTGAACCTCTATGACACTCGTCTACAATGATTAGATCAAAAAAATCAGATCTAAATAACTGTTTCAGTTTAATAATTGTATTATTAATATCCTCTTCCTGGTCATCATTTCCAGCTGCCAACTGTTGATACAATGAAAAATAAACCTGATATGACGTAATCGTACTCGGATCATCCTTTGAAAAATTAACTTTATGTATTACTTTTTCTAATGGTGCAAAGTCCTGTTGAATAGACTGATCCACTAGATTATTACGGTCAGCAAGATAAAGTATTTTGCTTTTCATACCACTTTTTAATAACCTGTATACTATCTGAAACGCTGTATATGTTTTTCCAGTTCCGGTTGCCATAACTAAAAGCAGGCGATCCTTACCCCTGGAAATTGCATCGACTGTTCGATTAATTGCAATACGTTGATAATAACGAGGGGGATATGTCTTCTGGCTACTATAATATGGTTGTTGAATCATTTTTTCCTGATTTTCTGACAGACCTTCACCGTTATTTGCTCCATTCTTGTATCTGCAATATAGCTCTTCTTCTGTTGGAAATTCATCAAGATCTAATTCACGCTCTTTCCCAGTCAGAAAATCATGTTCAAAAAATCCGTCTCCATTTGAACTATAAGCAAACGGAATATCCAACATACTGGCATAGGCCATCGCCTGTTGTAAGCCATGTGAAATACTATGTTTATTGTCTTTTGCTTCTACGATCGCTATCGGATTGTTAGAATTCAAATATAGAACATAATCCGCACGTTTCGGCTTTTCTCTGGTAACAAAATTCCCCTTCAGATTGATTTTTCCATCTGTTATATTGGTTTCCATCGTTATTTTCTTGATATCCCATTTTGCCGTAATCGCTGGTGTAATATATTGAAGCTTTATATCTTCTTCGGACATCTGCTTTTTAGATATTATCGTCATGAATACAGCCTCCCTCTTCTGTAGATAGTTCCTGATAACAAATATTATCGGAAGTTGATAAGTATATTCTGCTACTATTCCCACTTTTAATTACTGTAGTTTTTATTTGTTTTTTGTGTTCTTTACATATTTTCCACTACGGATTCTTGCATCCTTTGGCTTCTCAGCATCTGCCGGAATTGCCCAATAACTGCCAACACGCATTACTCCAGGAATTCTATTTTCAGAGCAAAGTACCTGCACTCGTCGTTTCGACAGTCCCCATTTTTCAGCTGTTTGACTGATTGAAAGATATTCCATGCCTTCATCTCCATATTATAGTGAGTTCACGATCAATCATATTTCTATTTTTAAATTATAATCCCAAGTGCGAATAAAGTCAATTTACATCCAATGCCTTACACTTTGAGATTTGTTACTTTTCTTTCACAGTAACTGCTCACGCAAAAAAAGCCGAAAGTCACCATGTTATCTGCGACCTCCGACTTATTTTGCTTATTTTACACTGTCCTTACACCCAAATCAGCTCCTCTCTCCGGCTTATCTTTTCCCTGCTTTTCTTGAATAATCTTCTTATTGATTTCCAATCGTTCATGGATAGATGGCTTCTTCTCTTTTCCTACCGCTGTTTTCTTCTGTGGCACAGACTTCCTTTCCGCTTTCCCTGCATCTTTTACATTTGCCGATTTTTCTACACCAGTCGCAACAGTTGTTCTACTCTCCTCTTTCTTATCCATTACCTGCTGTTCCCGGCGTTCCTGTACTCCTTTTTCTTCCAGACTACAGAAACTCTGCAGATAAGGCAAAACATGATTCTGCATATCCGTCAGGTCTTCCATATACTTCTGGAATTCTTCATTCCCCTTGCCTTTCTGATAGTTGATCCAGCTTTCGTCCGTCAGTCTCATTTCATTCTGCAGCTTTAACTGACTAAGAAGACCTCCGTTGCCAGTGCCAATATCTATTTTCCCTTTGAAATGATGCAGCATCTGGTCGCCTTTTTCTGCATAATATACGGTAAAAAACATCTGAGCCGTTGTCGTTGGTTCATTGGTTTTGGGATTTCTATCAGCATACCATGTTTTGTCCTGTTCTGCGGTTCTGGAATCCAGATCCGATAACTTCTGGCATCGTGGATTCATGAACTCACTTTTCTCGCAGTAATTGACATACACCATCGGCTCCATATCTTTCGGAAGTTCCGATTCGTAAGACTTCAATCGCTCGATCAATACTCCGGCACGGACTGACAGATCACATTCTTCCTCCATAATGTCCTTCAAATAAGAAATATAAGAATGCGTATTACCACTCTGCAAATCCAGCATCACCTCTTGTATCGTATTCTCTCCCGGTTCCACATTATCCCGATACTCATACGGATCAAAGGCTTCTGCAATCTCATCCAATGCCTCTGCCAGCTGTTCTGTACTCATCTTCTCTGAATACATTGCCTCTCTGATATCCCGCATGGGTACATATTTATAGTCCGGCAGTGCTTCATGAATCTTCTCAATGCCTTCCCGAATGAGTGGAAGTTCTCCATAAAAGCGAATATCATCCATATAATCGCCGTGAACCGTATTCCCTTTTACAATAGAAAATTCAGCCTCATCATAAAAGCTGTCTTCCAGATCCCGATAGATAATACCCATACTGCATACCCGATAGGCATTTTCAGGATTCTCTCTGTATTTTTCATAGATCTCGGCAATCTGATTGACATCGGTACTCTTCTCATAATCTCCCATATCATGGAACTCGTCACATTCTGCAGCAAAGTATTCCAGATACGGTTCTTTCTTCGGCGGCATATTGTTGAGTACATTGTCAATCATGTTGTAATTTGCCTCTTCCAGTTCTTCCACCTTTGCCAATGGCTTATACTCGCCCTGACTTTTCTGGATTTCCGCCATTACAACCGCATCCATTTCTTCTACTTTTTCCATAAGCTGATCATAATCTCCACGAATGCGTTCTCCCGTCCAGCCTTCCTCGCTCAGAAGTTCTTCTGCCGCTTCTTCGATAGAGATTTCATCATTCTCATAGACACCGCCATCTATCAGGCGGAAATTTTCATCGTAAAAGGAGTAGTCATATCCTTCTTCTGTGATCTGAATTGCAAAATACCGTTCGCCCACCTCATATGCCAGTTCACTAATGGATTGTTCTTCCAGATTCAGGAAATGATCCAACTGTTCAAAACTGATACTGTCTACAAAATGTGCTGTTACATTTTCTCCGTCATTTAAAACCACGATATCACTGACGGACAGGGAATGTCCCCGGAAGTCTTCTGGTCTGTCGATGTTGAATCTCTCAAAAATATCATCCAATGACATATTTCCAAATATTTCTCCCACATAAACCAGTTCATAATCTTCTTTTTTAATCTGCATTCCATGACTTTCAATGAAGCTCATATTCATAAACGCATAATTCGCACCCGGAGAACCATCTTTAATCTGATAAATTCCGAATGTTCTTCTTGCCCCTAATAGCAGATTTGCCTCTTTCAAGGACTGAATCTGCGGATATTTTTTCATCTCCCATTCCAAATTGCGGAATCGTTCCAGTTCTTCGGTAGACATCTGATAATGCTCCGGACCTCGTTCAATCTCCATTCGCTCTGTAACAT
>OLRY01002966.1_pt1 | contig 10109 bp, 7 predicted proteins | sample 1672541 | NCBI WGS metagenome assembly OLRY01 (sample SAMEA3136697, study PRJEB25190) | human gut metagenome | biome: human gut; feature: human-associated habitat; material: faeces | place: Austria | collected 2013
GTCTTGAAAACAATTCGAGATTTCTGGTTTTTCCAACTTTTGTAGCTGTATAAAAAATTGTTTTTTTATCTTTGACAAATTCGGCAATAAGCGTAGACTTTCCAATGCGTCTGCGTCCATATATCACCGTCATTCCAATTCCATCTTTATCATAAAACTCTTTTAAAGATGCAAGTTCTCGTTCTCTGCCTATAAACATTGATACCGCCTCCCCGCGTCATATTTAATTCAAATTCATTTGAACAAAATTGATTTGAATTAAATATATCACAAAAATGCAGGTATATCAATCCTATTTTTTCTAATTAGCTTACAAATTGACACACCTTTCTTCCTATGCTATTCTTTTGCCAAATCACGATGCAGCACCGCTGCAAATCACAGAACACAGAAAGGCACATGAAATATGATACATTTTGGAATTATTGGAGCAGGCGACATTGCACGCAAATTTGCAGATGCCGTCAGACAACTGGATAACGCTGAAGTCATTGCGGTTGCCAGCAAATCACTGGATCGCGCACAGGAATGGGCGGCGCGTGAGCACATTCCGTCCTATTACGGAAATTATGCAGAATTACTCGCCAACCCTCGCATCGACGCCGTATACATCGCAACTACCACCAATGCTCACTACGATAACATATTGCAATGTCTGCAAGCCGGCAAACATGTTCTCTGCGAAAAATCTTTGGTACGGTCTGCTCACGAAGCACTTACCGTCTGTAGCCTTGCCAAACAAAAAAACTTGTTTTTGATGGAAGCAATGTGGACACGTTTTTTGCCAAAAACAACAACTGCCAAGCAATGGATCCGGGAGGGTCGTATCGGCAAAGTAAAATTAATGCAGGCAACTATCGGTTGGAAAGCTGATCCTGTCTACAATAAACGACTCTTTGACCCGGCACTCGGCGGTGGTTCTCTGTATGATCTCGGCATTTATCCACTCGAGGTGCTGCCTTATCTCGTGGATGAAAAAATACTGGATATGGATGCTTTTGTTGCAAGGCATTCTACAGGTGTAGATGATCTGGTCAGTATGAATCTGCAGCTCGAAAGCTGCATTGCAAATTTACAGTGCTCTTTTACCACCAAAATGCCGGAAGATGCTTACATTTACGGCGAGGACGGATATATTCGCCTTCCTAAAATGCACTTTGGTTCTAGGGCAGAACTGTATAACAGTGCCGACGAGTGCATTGATTCCTTTGACAGCGGTGAAGAAAATGGATTTGTTTATGAAGTGGCAGAGGTCGTTCACTGCATCGAAAACGGATTATTAGAAAGCCCAATCTGCCCACATCAGATGACGATAGATGCGGCCCGCATCACCTCAGAAGTGCTGCATTTGAACCCTTAATCCATCTCCCAGTGCGCATGACTGCCTTTGTCCGTTCTTGCCACGACAAGCTTCGTTCCTACCTGCGCCTTTAATTCGCTGACATGCGAGATAATTCCAACCAAGCGCTTGCCGCCTGACAATTCATTCAACACAGCGATTGCTTGGTTTCTCGTCTCCTCGCTCAAAGCTCCAAATCCCTCATCGATAAACATCGTATCTATGTGTACACTGCCTCGGCTGTCCTGTATCATGTCAGCCATCCCTAGCGCCATCGCAAGCGCTGCAACAAAAGATTCGCCACCCGATAGCGTTTTCACATCACGCACCTGATCATTAACGATGCTATACACATCCAGATCCAGACCAACCTGTCCCACGGTCCGCAAATGTTCCAGATCCCGACATCGAAGTTCGAATTGATGATTTGTCATCCGCACCAGACGCTGATTGGCACGGTCAATAATCTGTGCAAAATAACGCCGCTGAATATATGTTTGAAAATTAACGTGCCGTTTAGAAATTCTTCCATTCGCAGTATTATCTAAGTTGGCTAATATCTCCGCACGTCGTTTCATGCTGTCCCTTTTTTCGTACAGCTTTGTGCCGGCTTCATATGCACGCTCATTTTCTTTCGCCACATGATAAAGTTCTTTCACCTGTGCCTCTAATGATTTCTGTCGGTGCCCAAGTTCCTCTCTTTGCTGTAATAATTGCTGTAGTTCTATTGGTTTCTTATCCTTGGTCTGTTGTTCCAGATCACGGACACGTTCTTCGGTCAGCTTGCACGCCTGCTCATACTCATTAATCTGCTGCTGAAATGCATCTAATTGCTGTTTGTCCATGCGCGCATTTTGGTACGCTTCCTTATTTTCAAAGTCCTGCTCTGTTAAGCTTTGTGTATACGCCGTTTCTGCCTGCACCACTGCTTCGACGCAACGCTCTAAATGAGCAGTCTCTGCCTTGCGTTCTCCCTCTCGTTCCTGCTTTTCCCGAGCAAATTTTTCATGCTTCTTTTCTGCAGCGGCTGCTTTCTGCTTGATCTGTGCAATCCTTGCCTGCCATTCATTAAGGTCATTTTGGAACTGATCCGGGATATCCTGCAACACGGCATCTTGTATTGTTTGTTGTGAAACAGTTGGCATCTCATCGTCGTGTAGTTGCGACTGCAGGGCTTCCCATTTCCCCTGTATCCCCGCCAACTTTTGCTGCAACTGCACTACCTGTTTTTGATCCTGTTCCCGTTTCGACTGCAAACGTCTTTCCTGCTCTACCATTGTTTCAAACACAGCATCCGCAGATCCCATCCTATCAGATTTCTGATCATGATCCACATCGTGTTCCATCACCGGATGATGCACGTTTCCACACACCGGACAAGGTTCCCCCTCCACCAGCGTCAAACGCAATTGCAATGCCTGATTATCCATGATCTGGGCATGAATTTCCTCATACTCCTGTTCACTTTGCTGCAAAAGAGTCTCTGCTTCCTGCAGTTTTCCTTGGCACGCCATAAACTCTGCCTGTAATTTTTGTATTTCCTGCAACCGAATAAGTCCCTCTTTACGGACACGTACCTTTTCTTCCAGCACAGGAACTTCTGTTTCCAATTGCTTTCCCAATGACTGGTAATCGTTTTCTATCTGTTCCATTTTCGGGACATTTTCTTCAAACCATTGTTTTAACTGTTCCAATCGCTGCTTGCAATCTGCAGATTCTTTTCTGCGTTCCGTTACAATTTTGGCATCCTTGTCGACAACCATCGCACGCCGACCGGCATCCAGCTTAAGCCGCATTACATCCACTGTTTCCTTCTGCACTGACAACTGTTCTGCTTTCTTATGGTGGCGTTCTAACTCTTCAAACAGTCGATTGATATTGGTGCCCGCTTCGATCTGTGCCGATATTTTTTCTAATGTCTTTCCTGCATTTTCCTTGTCATTTTCCACTTGTCCAAGCTGCTGGTTGCTGTCTTCACATATACGCTTTGCCAGAGCAAGCAATTCATCGCGATGTGTCTCACTAAATAGCACCTCCAAATCATTCCACTGCTCGTCAAGTACCGCATCAACCGCCTGTATGCGCCCAAGTTCTTTGATGATATCTTCTCGATTTCCGATCAGCTTTCCATAAACGCTTTTTGCCTCCAACGCCAATTCCCGCTGAATCTGTTCATAGATCGATGTATCAAAAATCCGCGCAAAAATTTCTTTGCGCTCTTCCGATGTCGCATGCAAAAGCTTAATAAAGTCGCCCTGCGCAAGCATTGCAATCTGTGTAAACTGATTACACCCCAGTCCAATGATCTGCTGTATTTTTTCGTTTGTTTCCTTGGTTTTCCCGGCAAATTCTGTACCATCCGGCAATATAAGACTTACCTTTGTGCCCGTCGTTGTCTTTAACCGCTCCCCTTTTTTGTTCCATTTGGGCTGATCCGGACTTCTTGTAACCAAATACTCCCGACCATCGTAGTCAAAGCAAAATCTTACTTCTGTCTTTTCTCCGGGTTTTGCAAACTGACTGCACATCATCTCACCGCTGCGCTTACCACCGCTGGTTTCCCCATATAACGCATAGCATATTGCATCAAAAATTGTGGTTTTTCCCGCACCGGTATCTCCTGTGATCAAAAACAAACCCTGACTTTTGCCGGTGAAATCAATTTTTTCGTCCCGATAAGAGCCAAACGCTTTCATTTCAATATATATTGGTTTCATACTCATTTCCTCTCATATGATATTTTCAAGACAATTGACAACTTGCAGCTATACTTATCCTGCTTTCCATTTCACATTTCCAAGACAATTAACATCTTGCAGCTATGCTTATCCTGCTTTCCATTTCACATTTCCAAGACAATTAACATCTTGCAGTTATGCTTATCACATTCTCCCATTGCGTGTCGCAATAACTCAACCCTCTTTGCTTCCATCACACTTTGCAATAATCTGCTGCAGTTCCAGTTCTTCCTCTTCGCTCATCGGCTGGTCATTCATCATCTGATAGAACTCCTGGAACGCTTCTAATGGACTTAACTGTGTATTCTCTATTTCCTGCTGTTTCATTCTTGCCATGGTACGCGTATTCTCTATCCGTACCTCCAAAATACGGTCAAAGCATTCATCCAGCTGATCTTTTGGGCGGTATAAACCCGTTTCATCTGTCAAAACAATGCTCACATAATCGTCTCGATGCGCCTCGGCACCCTGAATTACTTCTTCCAAAGTTCCCCGCAGACTGCAGACATCCCGAAGCGGTCGCAGCGGTATTCGTTCTATTTTCGGACTGTCCCCTTTTTCGCCCAGCGTCACCATGGTAATTCCTTTCTCATGATGCTCTTCGCTGACAGAATATTTTAACGGCGTTCCGCTATAACGAATATGCGCCTTGCCCACCGGCTGCTCTCCATGAATATGTCCCAGTGCAACATAATCAAACGCCTCTACCATATCAGTATGAACACTATCGATACCACCCACTGACAAATACATTAGTTCCGAATCGCAGCGCTCAACTTCTCCATTACCACCCACAAAAAATTGATGCGCCACCAATATATTTCTTTTCGTAAAATCGATTTCTTCCCGTTCTAACACTTTACGGACCGCCATGTCATAGTCCGTAATTTCCTGTCCCGGAAAAAGGACTCTAGCCTGACCCGGTTTCAAGAAAGGCAGTAAATATACCGCCACCTCTCCATACTCATCCTGCAAGATCACTTTGCGCAGATGTTCCTCTTCTGTCGTCGGAATCATAGTTGATACGACTATCTTCTGTCTTTCCAAAAAAGAACTTGCATATTTTAATCGGAGAGCACTATCATGATTTCCTGCGATCATACACACCGGGATCTGTGGATCCAACGATGCTATCTCATTTAGAAAATGATCAAAGATCTCATACGCCTCACCCGACGGCACCGATTTATCATATATATCACCTGCGATCAATATCGCATCGGGACGGTGAATTGCGGCCTGTTCCACAATTTGATGCAAAATATCTTCTTGTTCCTCGCGCAAACTATACGCATACAATTGTTTTCCAATATGCAAGTCTGATATATGAAATACTTTCATGCTAATTTCTCATCCCTTTCTCCATCTGCAAACATATACTACTGCCTAAAAAGTAAGAGCAACACCAACATTTTGTAATGAGCTACATTGCAAAACAGCAATATCCCAATAAATAAGAAAACAATAGGCAACAAGAACGTCACCAATTACGTGTGACGTCCCTGTTACCTATCTTTTGAAATCGCGATTAATCTACTAATACCATGCGAACTGCACCATACATTCCCGCATCATTTCCAAGCTCTGCAAGACGAAATTCTTTATCTTTTAATGCAAACATAACATTTTTCTCATATTTTTCTTTGGTGATATCAGCTACGACCTGTCCGTTTTTAGAAACACCGCCACCGATAACAAATGCCTCCGGATCAATAACCTGCGCTGTATGAGCAAGTCCAAGTCCCAAATACTCTGCAAATTCATTAACCACATCTTCTGCCATGTCGTCTCCGGCCTTGTATGCATCGAAAATCTCTTTGCCGGTGATCTCCGGATAATCGCGCAATAAAGAAGGCGTGTCCGTATTGGCAACTTTTTCTCTGGCACTGCGCATGATTGCTGTTGCGGAAGAATACTGCTCCAAGCAGCCCCTCTTACCACAGCCACACACTCTCGTCTCATGCAGGTTGACCGTCAAATGACCGATCTCACCAGCCGCACCATGGGAACCTGTTACAATCTTACCATTCATAACGATTCCACCGCCGACACCGGTTCCAAGTGTCACCATTACAATGCTGTTAAATCCGCGGCCGCCGCCTTTCCACTGCTCGCCAAGAGCTGCCACATTTGCGTCATTACCAACTTTGACTTTCTGAACCCCTGTCAGTCTGGTTACCTCATCTGCCACCGAAAAGATTCCCCAGCCAAGATTTGCGCATTTCAAAACAACACCCTCTTCTGTAATCGGTCCCGGTACACCCATGCCGATTCCAAGAATATCTTCTGTCGCAATATTTTTCTCCTCATTCTTTTCTTTGATCGATGCCGCAATATCCGGCAAAATCTGCTCTCCGCCATCTTCTTTGTGTGTCACGATCTCCCATTTATCGATCATGGTTCCTTCTTCATCAAAAAGTCCCATCTTTACCGTTGTTCCCCCGATATCGATACCATATATATAGTTTGCCATAGTTTCCTCCATTTCTTCCTTATGTACTCTCCGAATCTACTGAACGAAGAATTTCGAGCGTACATCCTTCATAATATTTTGTAATAAGTGTACCAAATTTTCTGTAATCTGTCATCAGAAAGAAAATAAATGTACTGATTTTTCGTGGATAACTTTGATAACCTGTGGATTTCTCTCCATTTTTATTGAGTTATCCACTAATTGTCCGCAAAACAGGACAGTTATCCACAATTTCGGACAAATGACCTGTATTATGGTCAGTCCCTATTCCGACACACTGTCCGGCTTATTGGTCTGTCCCTGTTTCCGGCTCCCTGTCCGGCTTATTGGTCTGCCCCTGTTTCCGGCTCCCTGTCCAGCTTATTGGTCTGTCCCTGTTCCGACACACTGTCCGGCTTATTGGTCTGCCCCTGTTTCCGGCTCCCTGTCCAATTTATTAACCTGTCCCATTTCCAAACCAATTTCCACATCTTTCCCAGCAAAATTCACATCTTAATATCCTGAAATTCCGGATAAGGACTCATCATTGTCTATCCAGCTTTGCACCTCGATCACCCGATAATGCTCTTCATCATCACGTACGATCACCTGCTTGATTCCCGCATTAATGATCATTCGCTTACACATCGAACAACTATTGGAATTGTGTACATATTCTCCTGTTGACACCTCACGACCCGACAAATACATCGTCGATCCAATCATTTTTTCCCGCTCTGCGCTGATAATCGCATTCGCTTCCGCATGCACACTGCGGCACAATTCATAACGCTCTCCGCGCGGTATTTTCATTTCTTCGCGAATACATCGATTAATATCTGTGCAGTTCTTGCGGCCTCTCGGTGCTCCTACATATCCCGTTGCAATTACTTCGTCATTTTTTACAATGACAGCACCGTAACGCTTTCGCAGACAGGTTCCCCTCTGCGACACGACATCTGCCAGATCCAAATAATAATTAACTTTATCGCGCCTTTCCATCATAAAAACCTCCATCCACATGAACCCCTCTGTGTTCTACCGAAGTAGAAAACACGATCAGTGTTTTGGTTCGTCCATATTGCTGCAATTCACCAATGAATTGATCCAACTCATGTGTACTAGGGAACCACACTTCCAAAAGCATAGAATAATCTCCCGTCACACAATTGCACTCTACCACATTCGGGCAGGCTTTGATATACGGATAAAACTGCTCCTTATCGATCGGCGATACTTCCAAGTTGATAAACGCCTTGATATGATAGCCCATCTTGACCGGATTAACCGTCGCATGAAAGCCCTCTATATAACCAGCTTCAATCATATTGTCAATGCGCACCGATACCGCAGGCGATGACAAAAACACTGCTTCCGCAATGTCTTTCAATGACATTCTCGCATTTTCCTGCAACATACGCAATATTTCCCTGTCTACATGATCCAATTCCTTATTCTTCATCGCAAAACCTCCATGCCCGTATATTCTGTCAATTTCTTTCATTGCTATGAATTACAATTTCTATCACTATATTCGCTTTCGCATCCCCTGCTCAATATGACAATTGCTAGTGATTCTTTATACTTACATCCATCATTTGAATCGCAACACGATTGCACATCAATGGCCCTCATTTGAATCACTACACGATTGCACATCAGCGGCTCTCATTTGAATCACTGCATGGTCACGCTTAATATGATGCAGATCACCGCCATGATAAACATAATTCCCGCACAAATGCGTGCAATCATTTTGGATCTTCCCATCCAAAGCATACTATTTAACCTTGATTGCTGCTTGTCCTTTGTGATCTCTTCCAAATATTCTAAGATTTCCGGCGGAATTTCTCCGGTCTCCTCAGACTCTGCCGCAAGCTCTGCTTCATCCGGCTGTATTGCATTCCACTGATTTAGCAAGCCTTTCGCCTCTTCCAAGCGCTCTGCAGCAACACAAACATCTGCGCCGGAAGCCGCCATTCCCAACTCACCGGTATACAGCTTTCCCTGCACCGGACTGACTGATGGCTGCACAAAAGCTTGCAATCCTGCATCTTTTAATCGTCCTACCAGCATATTTCCCTCTACTTCACTGGCAACATGGGTCAACTTTGCAAAATCTGCCATACGCATCTTTCCTTTCCATGTGCTATCTCTCAATAAACACAATCTTTATCCTGCAAATAACTTCTTTCATCATACCACAAATCACTTTTCTATGCCACGCGCAATTCTCTTTTCTGTACTGTGCGCAATTCTCTTTTCTATATGGTTGATGATTGACAGAATTGCCAAACCACCTTATACTGATAAATGTTATTACTAATACAATCTGGGGAGCTAAGGAGATTACTCCTATGCTGAGAGGGACCTGTTCCGACCCATATACCTGATCCGGCTAATACCGGCGTAGGGAGATGGATTCCATATATAAGGCACACATTCTATCCGAAATGTGTTTCAGACTATATGTACTTTCGCTTATAATAAGCACCTCAGATACTTTTTGAGGTGCTTTTTTGCTTAATAGGAAACTCCAGCTATTATTTTTGCCAATGCAGCCCCTCAGACAAGGAGGAAATTATGAGTTATACAACACAGATGGATGCTGCCAGACAGGGCATCATCACACCAGAAATGAAAGCGGTCGCAGCAAGCGAACACATTGCCGAAGACGAACTTCGTGAGCTGATCGCTCTCGGTCAGGTTATTATTCCTGCCAACAAAAATCACAAATGCTTAAAGCCAAACGGTATCGGCAGCCGCTTACGCACCAAGATCAACGTAAATCTCGGAACTTCCAGAGATTGGACGGACCTAGACATGGAAATGGAAAAAGTAAAAAGTGCGGTAGACATGGGTGCAGAAGCAATCATGGACTTGAGCTCCTGTGGCGATACACAGAAATTCCGCCGCAAGCTGACGAGTGAATGTCCGGCTACGATCGGTACTGTACCAATTTATGATGCTGTTGTTTATTATCACAAAGCATTAAAAGACATCACCGCTAAAGAATGGCTCGACATTGTGCGTATGCACGCAGAAGACGGCGTTGACTTTATGACGATCCATTGCGGTGTCAACAAAGAAACTGCTGCCCGTTTTAAGCGTAACAAGCGACTGATGAACATTGTTTCCCGCGGTGGTTCAATTATTTTCGCTTGGATGGAAATGACCGGACAAGAGAATCCATTTTATGAATACTATGATGAAGTTCTTGATATTTGCCGCGAGTACGACGTCACGATGAGCCTCGGTGATGCATGCCGTCCGGGCTGCCTCAAAGATGCATCTGACATTTCTCAGATTCAGGAACTTATTACTTTGGGCGAATTAACAACCCGCGCTTGGGAAAAAGATGTCCAGGTAATGATCGAAGGTCCGGGACATATGCCGCTCAACCAGATCAAGGCAAATATGGAAATTCAAAAAACAATCTGTAAAGGTGCCCCATTCTATGTATTAGGACCTTTGGTTACTGATATTGCACCGGGATACGATCACATCACTTCCGCAATCGGTGGTGCGATCGCCGCTACTTATGGTGCATCTTTCCTGTGTTATGTTACACCGGAAAGAT
>OLRY01002973.1_pt1 | contig 10085 bp, 9 predicted proteins | sample 1672541 | NCBI WGS metagenome assembly OLRY01 (sample SAMEA3136697, study PRJEB25190) | human gut metagenome | biome: human gut; feature: human-associated habitat; material: faeces | place: Austria | collected 2013
TTAGCTGTTTCTATGCTTTGTGATAAGGGTGTTTATTTATTGATTACGGATACAGGTTCTCCCCGTAGATATGCCTTAAAATTATCAATGGCAATATCAATAGCACGCAAGCGTGACGCGCGGGTGAGCCATGCAATATGAGCTGTAATTGCAGCATTGTCCTGATGCAGCAGAGGATTGTCTCCCTTTGGAGGTTCATCCCGTATTACGTCCAAACCGGCGCCGTATACTTTGCCGGTTTGCAGAGCATCGACCAAAGCTTCCTCGACGATCAAGCCACCGCGTGCTGTATTGATCAGGATCGTACCATCCTTCATCTTGGCAAAGGCATCAGCATCAAACGTATCCTCCGTGGAAGGTGTTAGTGGTGCATGAATGGAAATAACATCACTTTCCGCTAACAGCGTATCGAAATCAACCTGCTCAATAAAGTCATATTTCGGATCTGTCTTTTTGTGACGGGAGTAGCTGATCACACGCATGCCAAATCCCTGCGCCATCTTGGCAAAGGCAAAACCAATCGCTCCCAGACCAAAGATACCACACGTTTTACCGTACAATTCAATCTGCGGTGTTAATACACGGCCAAAGGTTTCATAATCTTCATTGGTGGCATGTGCCCAATCAACACGTTTGACATCTTTGGAATGAAGATCCACGTGATGACATACTTCCATAAGAAGTGCCCATGCATATTCCGCAATAGTCTGTGCACCATAGATGGTGTTGGTGATCACCATCCCCTTTTCCTTTGTCATAGGAACATCAAATTCGCCAAAACCATGACCAAGTGTTGCAACATATTTGAGATTAGGATGTTTGCTTAAGAATTCTTCATTTATATTGCTGCCGTTGACCCACACGCCGATAGCAGCGTCGGCATCTGCGCTGACGGGATGAGGTTCTTCATTGCTGGGATAGCCGTCAAAATGCTTGATTACCAGCTCATCGACTTCCGGTAATTCTTTTAACAGGTTCCACTTTAAGTCCATATCTTCTTTTGTAATGTCCGGCTGAAGCACCGGCTCCGGGATAACTACAACTTTCATAATAAGCCTCCATTCCTTATATCCACTTGCATGAGCAGCGGATACATTTTCGTGAAATCCAAATGTATATTATATTGGATTGATTAACATATTAATTCAGTCAATAGCAAATCATATGGGAAAGAATAAGAGAAGTTTGTAAAAAAGTCAATCCATTTGAATAAATTACGTAAAATTTGGAATCTGAACAAGTTTGTTTGTAAAAATTACAAAAAACGTCAGTTTTTGTTGACACCGCTTTGGATAAATGATAAAAATGTGCTTGTGTGAGAGATGCAAAGCAAAAATTTAATAGTAAGATCATAACGGCAAAGGCGCTGACAAAAAAGTCCCTTTGCCGTTTTCTTTTTGCAAAAGAAAGGAGTGGATGTATATGGTCAAATACATAATAAAGCGTGTGCTGCTCGGTATATTAACCTTATTCGTATTGATCGCGATCACATTCGCAATGACCAAGGTTATGCCGGGAAGTCCGTTACAATCCAAAAATATATCCGGTGATGTATTGAAAAAGATGGAAGCAACTTATGGATTAGACAAACCGCCGGTAGAACAGTTCATTATATATTGTAAGAACTTGCTGCATGGCGATATGGGAACCTCTTATAAGAAGGTTGGTAAATCCGTAAATGAGATCATCGCACAGACAATGATGCCAACGTTGCAGCTTGGTATTGTAACTTTTGTATTAGTATTAGTGGTTGGTGTCAGTTCGGGAATACTGATGGCACGAGCGAAGAGTAACGCAGTAAAAGGTGTTTGGCTATCGGCATTGACCTTTGGTGTCAGTGTTCCAAACTTTATCGTAGCATTGCTTCTTCTTATTATATTCGGTGTAGAACTGAAGATGTTCCCCGTGCTTGGTCTTACAACACCAATGCATTATGTGCTTCCGGCTATCGCCCAGGGATTGTATCCGATCTCAGCAGTTGCCAGACAGACACAGAATAGTTATGAAGAAGTTGTTAAGCAGGATTACATAACGATGGCAAAGGCGAAGGGAATCAGCAAACGGACATTATTGTTCCGGCACATTCTTAAAAATGCGATGCTTCCGGTCATTACCTATATGGGACCGATGATTGCATTCTTATTAACAGGTAGCGTCGTTATCGAACAGATCTACACAATACCGGGTATTGGTAAAGAATTCGTATCAGCGATCACCAACCATGATTATACGGTGGTTATGGGAATTACGATCTTTATCGGAGCGATCATTATTATATGTAACTTGTTATCCGATCTGATCTGTGCGGTTGTTGATCCTAGAGTTCGCAAAACATTGTAAAGGAGGGAACGCGTATGGATGTCATGGAAACAAAATTATTTCGTAAATTAGATGATGATGAAAAAAACGACGAGTTTATTGCTGTAGAGAGCAGAACGTTCCTTCAGTCGGTATGGCATGATTTTACCGGAAATAAGAGAGCTGTAGCCGGGGCGATCATTTTGATCATTGTTGTATTGATGGCGATTTTCGGACCGATGATGTGTAAATATTCTTATGCCGAACAGAATATGTCACTGAGAAATGCAAGTCCCAGCATGGATCATTGGTTTGGTACTGATCGAATGGGAAGAGACATTTTTGTACGAATCTTATTCGGTGCAAGGATCAGCTTAGCAGTTGGTTGTTTGGCAGCCGTGATCAATCTGATCGTTGGTACGATCTATGGTGGTATCGCAGGATATGTTGGTGGTAAGGTCGACATGGTCATGATGCGAATCGTAGATATTATTTATTCGGTACCGGCAATGCTTTACATTGTATTGATCATGTTGATCTTTGGGGCAAGCGTGATTAGTATCATGCTTGGTATATCGATCACCTGTTGGATCGATATGGCGCGTATCGTAAGGCAGCAGGTCAAGAGTTTGAAAGAACAGGAATTTACGATGGCAGCGTTTGTGTTAGGTGCAAGCCCAAGTCGTATCCTGATCAAACATTTGCTGATCAATACGATGGGACAGATCATTGTTACGGTAACTTTGATGGTGCCGCAGGCAATCTTTACCGAGGCTTGGCTGAGTTTCTTAGGTGTCGGCATTTCCGCACCGATGGCAAGCTGGGGTACTTTAGCACAGGATGCAAGACAGTTGATCATGACATATCCGATGCAGACGGTATATCCAATGATTGCAATTTGTATCACGATCTTCTCGTTCAACTTCGTTGGTGAGGGATTAGAAAAGGCGTTGGATCCTAAGAGAAAACGTTAAGCAATTTGTCTGGTGTCCTATATGTTGGACAGTATATAACGTGTCCGAGATTTTGGACAGCATTGGACGGCGAAGAAAAACGAGAGAAAGGCATGGTGATGGATATGAGTTTGTTAGAGATCAGAGGATTAGAGACAGAGTTTCAGACAGAGCAGGGCGTAGTAAAGGCACTGCGGGGAATAGATTATACCGTTGACAAAGGAGAAGTCCTTGGAATCGTAGGAGAGTCCGGTTCAGGTAAGAGTGTGGGAATGCTTTCACTGATGGGATTATTGGCACCGAATGGTACCGTAACCGCCGGAGAAATGATCTTCGACGGAGAAGACATTTCTCCGGTTAAGTATAAGACAAAGAAAGAGAAAAAAGAATATGAAAAGAAGATGAACGCGATTCGGGGCAACGACATCAGCATGATCTTTCAGGATCCTATGTCATACTTAAATCCGATCGTAACGATCGAAAAGCAGATGACAGAGGGGATACGGGCACATGATAAATGCAGCAAGCAGGAAGCTAGAGAGCGTGCCGTAGAACTGATGAAAATGGTAGGTATTCCGGCACCGGAATCCAGATTGAAACAGTATCCGTTTGAGTTTTCCGGTGGTATGAGACAGCGTATTATTATTGCGATCGCACTGGCCTGTAATCCGAAGCTGATCGTGGCGGATGAGCCGACCACAGCATTGGACGTAACCGTGCAGGCGCAGATTTTGGATCTGCTTCGCAAGATTACCGAGGAAAGTGATGCCGGTGTTATTATCATAACACATGATCTTGGCGTAGTTGCTTCCTTATGTGACCGTATCAGTATTATGTATGGTGGTAATATTATGGAAGAAGGAACGACGGATGAAATCTTTTATGATCCAAAACATCCTTATACAAAAGGCCTGTTAAATAGTATTGCTAATTCCAATGCAGATCATAGAGAACCACTTAAGCCAATTCCCGGTACACCGCCGGATCTGTTAAAACTTGGTGATCAGTGTCCGTTTGCTTCCCGATGCAGCGAGGCAATGGAAATCTGTACAAAGGCAACACCGCTTGTGACAGAATTTGGCGAGACACATAAATGCAAATGCTGGCTTCACTGCAAGGAGCGCTGGCAGGAAGTGATGAAGGGAGAGGATGCACATGAGTAACGAACCAACACCATTATTAGAGGTAAAAAATTTAACGAAGCACTTTCCCGCAGCACACGGCCAAAAAGTACATGCGGTGAATGGAGTTTCTTTTAAGCTGGAACGTGGCGAGACACTCGGCATTGTCGGAGAATCCGGCTGCGGTAAAAGTTCCATGGGACGTACGATCCTAAAGGTACATGAACCAACGAGTGGTCAGATTATTTTTGATGGAGTTGACATTACCGGGCTTAGTAACCGTAAAATGTTTCCTTATCGCAAAAAGATGCAGATGATCTTTCAGGATCCTTATGCATCCTTAAATCCAAGATTTACCGTTGGAGAGATTATTGAAGAGCCAATGATCATTCACAATATGGGTACCGCACACGAACGTAAAGTTATCGTACAGGAGTTGATCGAGACAGTTGGATTAAAACCGGATCACATCAGACGATATCCACATGAGTTTTCCGGTGGACAGAGACAGCGTATCGGTATTGCCAGAACATTAGCACTTCGTCCGGAGTTTATCGTTTGTGATGAGCCGATCTCAGCGTTGGATGTATCAATTCAGGCACAGGTTATCAACTTGCTTGAAAAGCTGCAGCGTGAAAAAGGATTTAGCTATCTTTTCATTGCCCATGATCTGGAAATGGTACATCATATCAGCCATAAAATCGGTGTTATGTATTTGGGAAATATGGTAGAGCTTGGATCATCCGATGATGTTTACAAGAAACCATTGCATCCGTATACGAGAGCACTTATTTCCGCAGCACCGATTGCTGATCCAAAGATGGCCAAAGAAAAGAAACGAATCATCCTGGAGGGCGAGGTACCAAGTCCGATCAATCCGCCAAAAGGATGTCCGTTTGCGGGAAGATGTAAGTACGCAACCGAGGAATGTAAGTCCCAAAAACCGGACACATATATGTATGATAACAGACAGGTTGCCTGCAACTTATATTCGCCAAAAAATTTGGCACAGTATAAGGCAGTTGGCAAAACTGTTGAACAAATTATTGCTTAAAAGATCTTTAAGGATCTTTTAGATATAATGAGTATGTTTTAGAAACATCGCTCATGCGTCAGATAGTGCGAAGTGCATTGTCTGCGAATGGATTAGGGTAAATGGGAATGCAACTGACACAATGTTTGAGACACAAGGAGGGAACGCTTATGAGAAAGACAAAGAAAATTATGGCGGCACTACTTACAGCGGCAATGGTGATAGGGAGTCTTACCGGCTGTGGTGGAGGAAACAGTGCAACAAGTACCAATGACAAAGGAGAAATTGCGGAACTGGTCAATGCGGTACAGCCGGAAAGTGGTGAGTATGACCCTGCAGGAGCTGCTGCTTACGAGTACTTCAGCGTACAGACGAACTGTTACGAAGGTTTTGTAAACTACGATAAGGAAGGTAAGATCGTACCTGCGGCAGCAGATCATTGGGATGTCAATGATGATGCGACAGAATATACTTTCTATATTAGAGACGATGAGAAGTGGTCCGATGGATCGGATGTTACAAGTGCTGACTTCGAAAATACGATGAAGAGAGCACTTGAGCCGGACAATGGTTCTTGGTACGTTGACTTCTTGTTCGTTGTTAAGAATGCAGAGAAGTGCTTTAATGGAAAATGCGACTTCAAAGATGTCGGCATCGAGTGTATCGACGACAAGACGATTAAGTTTACATTAGAAGAGCCATGTTCTTACTTCTTAGATCTTTGTAAACTGCCTACCTATATGCCATCTAATTGCAAATATGCAACAGATGATAATAAGGATTGGGATATGAATCCGGAACAGAACTTAGGTAATGGACCATATCATTTGTCTGAGCATGTGGACGGAGATCACGTATCTTTTGAGAAGAATAAATATTACCGTGATGCAAAGAGCACCAATGTATTAAAGATTACGGATAAGTTTATGGATGACGATCAGGCAAAAGCATCGGCATATCAGACAGGTGAGATCAACATCCTGCAGGGTGCACCTAGTGAGATCGCAGAATCTTATGAAGGCAAAGATGACTTGTCGATCCGAGAGGTTCCACAGACAAACTACATCTTATTCAATATTAATGAAAAACCATTTGATGATGTTAAAGTACGTCAGGCATTTTCACTGGCATTGAATCGTAAAGATATTGCAGCAGTCGTTGGTACGGCTTGCGAGCCGGGTACCAGTTTCGTTGGCAAGAATTACAAGAGCAAAGCCGATGGCAAGAAATGGGGCGAAGCACAGGGAGATCTGTTAGATGAAGATCTCGCAAAGGCAAAAGAGCTTTTGGCAGAGGCCGGTTACAAAGATGGCAAGGGCCTTCCAACGATCACATATACTTATCCGGCAATGAGTTATGAGGCAAACGTAGCACAGGTATTGCAGGCACAGTGGAAGAAACTGGGAGTAGATGTAAAATTAGAGGCAATGGAATATGAAGTATACGTTGATGAGCGTCGTAACGGTAAGCTGCAGATGGCAAGAATGCAGTGGTACGCTGATTACAATGATCCGACCAGCTGGCTCAAGATGTACCAGACCGGCAATGCGCAGAATGATGTGAAGTGGAGCAATGCGAAGTATGATAAACTGATTCAGGAATCTGACAAGAACTTAGATGAGGCAAGCCGTCAGAAACAGTTGATGGAAGCAGAAAAGATTTTAGTATCCGAAGATACGGTTATCTGCCCATTATTCAGCCCATCCAATCAGGACTTGATCGACCCATCTCTGACAGGTTATTATACAGATGGTCTCGCTTATACTTTTTTCTATAAGACAACGAAGAAATAAGCCATCTCTTACAGAGATGAATCCCAGATAAAGGAGGGGAGTGTAATGACAACAGAGAAAGTAAATGATCTGGAACTGGTAAAGTTATCTGATTATTTTACGCCCGGCAAATTTCGTACCATACCGGGTACCGCAATGACAGATCGTGGTGGTATTACCGAGATGCAGGCTGTGTTTAATATCAATACAGACTTTGCAAAGCGTTTGACCTTTCAGTTTTCTACCATGTTAGTGATCTATGGATTTGGCATATTGAATGATAAGCTGATCGAGATCAACAAGAGTAAGTACGTAGGATATAAGGAAGAGAATGTGTTGAAACGTATTACCTTTAATGACTGCGGGGAGCGGTTTGTCATGGTGTTGGAGCTGAGCGATGCACCGGATAAACTGCTGGCAGTAACAGCAGATGATGTGGAATATTTATTGAACAATTGTCTGCATCCGGCAACTTGATAACGAACTGTAATGGTATTTGAACATGGAGCCTATGCACGAATGTATTCGTGTGTAGGCTCTTTATTTGTTCAAGTCTCTGATGTAAGATATGGAAAGTTTGAGTAAAAAAATGAAAAAAGTTCTTGACAAATGGATGAGACTGCTATATTATAACATACAATTCATATATAAATGATATGAAAACAATGAAAAGAATCGTAGGAGGTGATACTTCCATGGATGCATTGATCACGGTTGAGGGTGTGGAGAAAGATTTTGGTAATCAAGTCAAAGCACTCGACCAGATTAATTTGGAAATTGCAAGTGGAGATATTTATGGAATTATCGGTATGTCCGGTGCGGGTAAGAGTACATTAGTACGATGTCTTAATTACTTAGAGAACCCTACCGCCGGTGTTGTCAAGATTCATGGCAAAGATTTATCGACTTTGAAAGGCAGACAGCTTCGCAAAGAGAGACAGAAGATTGCAATGATCTTTCAGCATTTTAATCTGTTGATGCAGAAGAATGTGTTGGACAATATTTGCTTTCCACTTGTGATCGCCGGAGTAAGCAAGAAACAGGCAAAGAAGAGAGCTGTGGAATTGCTTCAGATCGTGGGACTTGCTGATAAAGCAAAAGCATATCCGGGACAATTGTCCGGTGGACAGAAGCAGCGTGTGGCAATTGCCAGAGCATTAGCGAATAATCCGGATATCCTGCTTTGCGACGAGGCAACGAGTGCTTTGGATCCGCAGACGACACAGTCTATCTTGGAATTGTTGCAGCAGATCAACCATGATTACGGTATCACGATCGTGCTGATCACCCATGAAATGTCCGTGGTACAAAAGATATGTAATAAAGTTGCAATCTTAGAAAAGGGACATTTGGTGGAGATGGGAAGTGTTTCCAAGATATTTGCCAATCCGGAATCTGCGGCCGCTAAGAAGATGATTTTTGGTGAAGATACCAGTGTTCCAAAGATGGAAGGAAAGCATCTGGTGCGAATCGTCTTTAGCGAAAATTCATCGTTTGAACCGGTTATCGGTAATATGATCCTTCGATACAAGACACCGGTTAATATATTGCATGCCGATACCAAGGATATCAACGGCATTGCAACCGGAGAAATGATCTTGCAGTTGCCGGAGGATGAAGATATTGCAAAGCAGATGATCACATATTTACGTGATTGTAAGCTGACGGTAAAGGAGGTGGAAGCAGATGTTTCACTTTGATGCAGTTGTTCAGGAGATGATCATTAATGGTATTTGGGAAACGCTGTACATGACCTTAGCGTCAACCTTTATGGGATATGTGCTTGGACTTCCACTGGGAATCGCTCTTGCGGTTACCGACAAAACCGGAATCAGACCACAGCCGGTTGTATATCGTGTGCTGGATGTGATTTCGAATGTACTGCGAAGTATACCGTTTATTATTTTGTTGATATTAGTGATCCCGCTTACCAGATTTATCGTGGGGCAGTCTTATGGCTCTTCGGCTACAGTCGTACCACTGGTTATCGCTGCCGCTCCTTTTATTGGACGTATGGTGGAATCATCGCTCAAGGAAGTAGATCATGGCGTGATCGAGGCTGCTCAGAGCATGGGCGCCGGCATCTTTACGATCATTTGGAAAGTATTGCTCGTAGAAGCAAGAACATCCTTGATCGTCGGTGTGACGATCGCACTTGGTACAATCCTTGGATACTCCGCAATGGCAGGCGCTGTCGGAGGCGGCGGTCTGGGAAATATCGCAATTCGGTATGGTTATTATCGTTATCAGCCGGATATCATGATCGTAACGATCGTTATTTTGATTGTCCTCGTTCAAATTTTGCAGGGAATTGGCATGTTGATCTCTGCAAAGCTTGATCGAAGAAAATAAATACCAGCTTTCGTATTGAAAGATTGGAACACAAAAAGAATTGGAGGAAATTTATTATGAAGAAGAAAGTAGTAGCATTGACATTAGCGTTGACATTGGCAGCAGGTTTGGTAACAGGCTGCGGTAATGCAAAGAAAGACGATAACAAAGCAGATAGCAAAACAATTACAGTGGCTGCATCACAGACACCACATTCTGAGATCTTGGCAGAGGCAGCTAAGACCTTAAAGAAACAGGGATATGATCTGAAAGTTACAGTATTTGATGATTATGTACAGCCAAATAACGTAGTAGAGAGTGGAGAATTTGATGCCAACTATGTAGAACATAAGCCATACATGGAGCAGTTTAACAAAGAGAATGGTACTCATATCGTTGATGCCGGCGATATTCACTATGAGCCATTTGGAATTTACGGTGGAACTAAGACAAAGCTCGAAGATGTTGCAGAGGGTGATACCATTGCAATTCCAAACGATACAACAAATGAAGCGAGAGCATTATTACTTTTGCAGGATAATGGTTTATTGACTCTTAAAGACGGTGCAAGCCTGAC
>OLRY01002977.1_pt1 | contig 10071 bp, 9 predicted proteins | sample 1672541 | NCBI WGS metagenome assembly OLRY01 (sample SAMEA3136697, study PRJEB25190) | human gut metagenome | biome: human gut; feature: human-associated habitat; material: faeces | place: Austria | collected 2013
GGTCTTTTTTTTGAGTGATAAGCCCGGAGGGCGGCCGCATGGAGGAAAAAATGAAGACAGATATCAAATTATCTAAATAGAAGCAATAATTGAAAAAGAATATACTATTATAAAATCAGTGCCATAGATTACCTTTACAAATATATATTTTCTGATAAAATATCGTATGTCGAGAAATTGTATACACAAAAGTGTTGTATGATTTTTTTATGAGAGGAGAGGTCATATGAGTTTGATGTGGGTATCGGTAACCGAATGTAGTCAGTCGCATATTTATCATCTTACCCAGATGATAAAAGAAGACGAAGATCTGCAGATTATATTGTCTTCCGGAACGCCTTATATGGATGACAGGGGAGACGGTGGACTGCTTAAGAAGGATTTGGAACGGATGATGTCTTTGCTTGGTGTTCCCTCTCATCTGAAGGGATATCAGTATCTGAAAGCTGCAATTGATCTGTGCGTTCAGAGCATGGAGGAACTGGACGGAGTTACGAAACGGTTGTATCCGGATATTGCCCGTATGTATCAGGCATCTGCCGAAACAGTGGAACATGCGATCAGGCATGCCATTGAGGCGGCCTGGCAGAGGGGAGATGAAAGGACGCAGAAAAAGCTGTTCGGTTACAGCCATACGGAAGGAAGAAGGCCGACAAACTCGGAGTTTATCACAAGACTTGCAGATTATTTTACGGACATGAGTGGAAAATATCTTTCCTGAAGACAATGTCTGAGATACAATAGAAAGGCAGGACAATTCCTGCCGGCAGCGGAGGTGGATTTCAAAGCTGTCTGCTCACGAAGACAGAATACAGGAAAGGTTTGGAAAAATGAGAGAAGCAGAACGGATTCCTCTGGAGAGGCTTTACAACACGAGAGACCTGGGCGGCATCAAAACATTGGACGGACAGAGGATCCGCCCACACAGACTGATTCGCAGCGGGCAGCTTTCGGGAATGACGGAGAAGGACGCCAGGGTTCTGGTGGAGGAATACCAATTGAAAACCGTGGTGGATTTCAGAACGGAGAGAGAAAAGGAGGAAAGTCCGGACCCGATTCCGGAAGGTGTAGCATATCTGGAAATTCCCATACTGGATGAGCTTTCCGTGGGGATAACCAGAGATCAGGAATCAGAGCAGAGAATGCTGAAGCTTCTGATGCAGAAGCTGGACAGCGGAGAGGATGCAGCGGCGCAATACATGCAGGACCTGTATCGGAACATGGTCAGGCAGGAGTATTGCCGCAGGCAGTACCGCCGCTTTTTTGACGTGCTTTTACGGCAGGAGGAAGGCGCCGTGCTGTGGCACTGCAGCGCGGGTAAGGATCGTGTGGGCGTGGGAACGGCATATCTGCTGTGGGCGCTCGGCGTTCCGGACGAGACCGTTTATGCGGATTACAGAAAGGTGAATGCGCTGACCGGAAGAGTAGTGGACAGGGAGCTTTCCCGGATCAGAACGAAAATTCCGGATGAAAGGCTCCTGAAATGCCTGCGCAGCCTGATGCAGGTGCAGGATTCTTATCTGAAAAGCGTGCAGGATGAGATTGAAAAGGATTACGGGAGTGTGGATGCGTTCCTGAAGCAGGAAATGGGGCTTGATGAGAACGCCAGGCTGCGCCTGCGCGGAAAATATCTGGAGCAGTAAGCCGAAGGGTGACGGACACCCTCCGGCTTCCGGTTCTGAGTGAACCCCGTCCGTTAGTGCTGCGCTTTTTCCGTGATCTGTTCCCGGTTCGCTTCAAAGATGGGCTTCATGTATGTTTCAAAGAGAGGCATCAGTTCCCTGTCATGATTGGGGCGAAGGACCGGATTCGTATCGAAAATCATGGTCTGTTCCGCTTCCGGAGTGCTCGCGGGCCAGGCGGGAAGGCCGGAATGGCCGGGCATGCCCGTTCTGGCAAATGCCATGACGGAATCGAAAATCAGGCGTTCCAGTTCCCGGGTGCAGTCCTCCTGGGTGGAAGGCACAAACTGCGTATTGTGGAACACATAGGGAATGTCCGCGCAGTGCCAGGGTGTAGAGCCTCCATCGATGGGCATTTCGTGATCGAACAGATAGGACCAGGTGCAGTCGTTCAGTGCGCTCCGCAGGCGGATATATTTCTGAGTTCCCGGACGGAAGAAATGGTCCAGCCGGACAAGATCGCAGAGAGGATGTTCCGGATAGGCCATTTTAAACAGTGGAATCAGCTCTGCGGCATGTTCCTTTCCGAATACCGTCTCCATCAGGCGGGTCTGTTTTTCTTCATCCGCCGTTTTTCTATCCGTATTGCCAGGTGTGAAGGAAGAGAACTCTCCGAATACCGTTCCTGCAAGAAGAGGGATCTGTGCGGTTTCCCTGCGGAAGCCGTAAACCAGAGGATCTCCGGCATAGAAATCATTCTTAAAGGGCTGGTTGCCCACATAGCGGTTCTCGCGGATGAAAGAAGGGCGGATCTTTTCATAGGCTGCGGCAAGCTGCGCATAAGGAACCTCTTCCAGTTCCTTCACGGTTTTTACGGACAGCTCCTTCATCAGGCTTTCCGCCAGAGCCCGTCCGCCTTCTTCCACGGCGTATGGCTTCTGTTCCCACACGCCGCTCATGCAGATGCCCTTCGCATATAATCCGTCCGCAGCCGGAGACTGAAGCAGTGTCGTCACCTTTCCACCGCCGCCGGACTGGCCGAACACGGTTACATTGTCCGGATCGCCGCCGAAGCGTTCCACGTTGTCGTGCACCCATTTCAGGGCGGCAATGATGTCGTCGCCGCCGGCATTGCCGGAATTGGCGTATTCCTCCCCGAAGTCGGACAGATCAAAATAGCCGATGATGTTCAGTCTGTGATTGACCGTGATGGTGACCACGTCTCCGTAGCGGCTCATATTTTCTCCTTCATAGGCGATGTGCTCGATGGCGGAGCCGGATTCGTATCCGCCGCCGTGCAGCCAGACCATGACAGGGCGTTTGGCATCATCGCAGCCCGGCGTCCATAGATTCAGGTTCAGGCAGTCCTCGTCCATCGGCCAGTAGCGGTGCGGCACATAGAGTTCCCCGTTGGGCCTCGGAAGGGAAAGAAGCGGGCAGACAAAGCCGAAGCTGCTGGCATCGAATATGTCCGTCCACCCTTCTGTGGGTTCCGGCGCATGGAAGCGCCTGGCCCTGGCATAAGGGATTCCCTTGAAAACGAAGATATCGTTCCGGATGTACCCCTGTACTTTCCCTCTCGTGGTTTCCACCACGGCTGTTTTTGCGTCACGTCTGAAAACGGTTCCCATAATGTCTTACCTCTTTTCTGTCTCATTTTTACGGTATGGAATGAAGTTTCTTTTCTCTATCATATACCAGAAAAACGCTGTTCGCAAGGCCGTGGGAGAGATTGCCGCAGGGTGTGCGGAGAGGCGGAAAAAGTGTGCCGGGGGATGAAAAAAGAGGCTTGAAAAAAGGCGGTTTCCGCGTTAAAGTAGGAAAGGATATTGGAAGAAGAAAAAGCAGGCCGGAACCATGCCGGGCTGCGGTGAAAGGAAAAGCCGGAGGGCCGTTTTCGGGCCTTAGCGTAAAACATTCCGGCCTGGAGGAAAAAATGAATCACGCGGAAAAACGCATGAGCAGAACGGGAGTGGTGTTTGGCTGCGCCCTGATCTGCTGTTTTTTATGGGGCAGTGCCGCTCCAAGCATTAAGATCGGATATCAGCTGTTTCACATTGAATCCGCCGACAGCATGGCACAGATCGTGTTTGCGGGGATGCGCTTCATGCTGGCGGGAGTGATGGTCATTCTGGCAGGCAGCCTGCTGAATCGGAAGGAAAACGGCGGAGGGCTGCTGAAGCCGAAGAAGGAATCCCTGCCCATGATCCTGAAGCTGGCCATGGTGCAGACCGTGGCGCAGTATGTTTTTTATTATGTCGGTCTGGCCCATACCACTGGGGTGAAGGCGGCCATCATCGGAGGGTCCAATGTGTTTCTTTCCATTTTCATCGCGGTGGCGGTTTTCCACATGGAAAGGCTCACGTTCAGAAAGCTGCTGGGATGCGTGGTGGGATTCGCGGGCGTGGTGATCATCAACGTTTCCGGAAGCGGCATCGATATGAGCGTTTCTCTTTTGGGAGAGGGATTTATCCTGCTTTCTTCCCTGAGCTATGCCCTTTCCTCCGCACTGATTAAAAAATATTCTGCAAAGGAGGACCCGGTGGTGTTAAGCGGCTACCAGTTTCTCTGCGGCGGAATTGTGCTCACCGCAGTGGGGCTTCTGGGCGGAGGCCGGGTGAATCTGACAGGCGTGTCCGCCGGCGGCTGGGTATTGCTTCTTTATATGGGATTTATCTCGGCAGCCGCCTATACGCTGTGGGGCATTCTTCTGAAATACAATCCGGTGGGCAAAGTGGCCGTATTCGGTTTTATGAATCCCATGTTCAGCTTCCTCCTGTCCGCCCTTCTCCTCGGGGAAGGGAGCCAGGCCTTCGGCTGGACCGGGCTTTCCGCGCTGGCGCTGGTCTGCGCGGGAATTCTGATCGTGAATCTGACGACGAAAAAGCAGTCTGCCTGAATCAATACAAAAGCGTCACATTGGTAATTTCATTTTCAATCACATCAAACTGCCAGATGGAGCAGCCGGGAATCCGGTGCTCCGTCAGGTAATAATGTCCGTCAAAGCTTCCCATATAATAGGGCGTCCCGCCGCCCACGAAATAAGAATAGACATCTTCATATTCCCCGGATGCGAGGGCGTGCAGATCTGAGGTGCGCAGGATGGTGGCATAATCCTGGCTTCCGGCTGCATCCGTGGAGATGGTGATGTAATAGTAATCCTGTATTTTTTTCAGCTGGATCATCCCCGCAATTTCCGCGGTGACCGGGTATTCCTCCAGAATGGACAGGTCGGAAAGTCTTGCCCGTATGATGGTGGAATTGCCGGAGACGAAATAAATTTCATCCCCCATAATGGTGAAGGAGCGCACGTAAATGCCGTTCAGTTTTTCGACGCTTCGGATCTCTTCCAGCACCACCTGCGAAGAATCCGCAAGCCGCAGAAAAACGTACAGTTCTCCGGTCATGGAGCTGTAGGCATAGAAGCGCTCTGTTTTTTCATCATAAACCACGTAGTGCGGGCGGGTTCCGATGTCGGTAAACTCCTGGGTCAGAAGAAACGACCCATCCGTTTTTTCAAAGACCAGAATCCGGTTATTCTCCGTATCATCCGCCAGATAGACCGTCCCATCTCCCGCAATGGTATGGCCGCGTGAAATCTGATCCGTCACCACCTGCCATTCCTGTAAGGGCCTGCTCAGGCTGTCGCTGCAGATGATCTGATCATGATAGGTATCCACGATGAAGTAATCCGTTCCGATTTTGGTAATACAGGAAGGAACGCTGAGGGAGGTATGGGGATTGATTTCCGTTTCCGGCCTGGCGCCGGATTCGGATACGGTTTCGGAAGCCCGGATATAGCGGGGACTTCCTGTAGAAAACAGCCAGAGACCGCCGCCGGCAGCGAGCAGAAAAAGACTGATCAGAGGAAGGAGAAAAATCGTTTTTTTCTTCATGGTTTTCCAAACACCTTTCCTTGGATGCCTTTTAGGGACACAGAGGCATCCGCCCTTACAGTATACCACAAAAAAGGCGGGACATAACAGAAAACCGAAGTTCCTTCTTGGAGCATCTGTCGTTTCGTGATACAATAAAGATACATGGAAGAGACCGGAAAAAGGCCGCCCTGTGGAGGAAAGAGAGGGACCTGAGATGAAAAAATTGCTGAAGGAATTTGAAACGTTTATTATGCGGGGAAATGTGATCGACATGGCGGTCGGCGTTATCGTGGGCGCAGCCTTTCAGGCGATCGTGAATTCTCTGGTCAATGACGTGATTTCTCCTCTGCTGGGGCTGGTCGCCAATATGGATCTGAGCTATCTGGTCCTGAAAATCAATGATGTGGAAATTCGTTATGGCGCCTTTGTCACGGCTGTAATCAATTTCCTCATCATGGCCTTTGTGATTTTCCTGCTGGTAAAAGCGATCAACAAAATATCGGAGCTGGGTTTCAAAAAGAAAAAGGAGGAGGAACCCGCAAAGCCCAAAACAAAAATCTGTCCTTACTGCAAAAGCGAGATACCGGCTGATGCCGTAAAATGCGGACACTGTACCTCTGATCTTCCGGCAGAGGAGTTGGCGCCGCAGACAGAGAACGGATGATCCTTCATTGAACGATATGCCGCCTTGCGGCGGCAGAAAGGAGAGGTGGGTATGAGGAAGGTTACAATTACCATTGGAAGGGAATATGGAAGCGGCGGTCATGAGGTGGGGGAGAAGCTGGCTGAGCGGCTGGGCTTTACCTTTCTTGACCGGATCATTCTGAATGAAATTTCAAAGAAAAGCGGAATCAGCGTGGAAGATCTGATGAATCAGGACGAGGTTAAGTCCTCTCCCTTCCGCGAGACGCTCATCCCCTATGATTTTGAATCGGAGAACCTGAATGAAAAGCTGTTCGACATGCAGGCGGATTTCATTCTGCACAAGACCAGGGAGGAGTCCTGCGTGGTAGTGGGCCGGTGTGCCGATGTGATTCTGGCCTATCAGGATGATGTGGTGAACGTGTTCATTTACGCAAATATGGAGGACAAGATCCGCCGTATTAAGCGGATGTACCACCTGGGGGACAGGCAGAAGGCTGCCAAGATGATCCGCAAGACGGAAAAGATCCGCAGAAATTATTATCAGTATTATACAGACGAGATCTGGGGAGACAAGAAAAACAAGGCCCTGATGATCAATACCTCTCAGACGGGAGTGGATGGGGCGGTGGAACTGATCATCGCATATCTGAGGCTGAAGGGGTACCTGGAGGAAGATGCCGAAACGGCGGGGAAGCCGCAGGAAGAATGAGGGAGACCTGCTCCGGAGCGACCATACAGGCTGCCCAAGCGGGGTATGGGACATTCCCGAAGACGCATAGACTGGAAACAGAGGAAAAGACGGAAAGAGGGATCAGTCTATGCAGGAGCTGGTGCAGAATATCATGAATCAATTCGGTTATCCGGGGATTGGACTTCTGATCCTTGTGGAAACCATTTTCCCACCGATCCCGTCGGAGGTGATTCTCACCTTCGGCGGGTTTCTGACTACCTGTACCGGGCTGACCGTCGCCGGGGTGATCGCCTCCTCCACCGCAGCTTCCCTGGCGGGAGCCTGGCTCCTGTACGGTCTGGGCCGCCTGTTTGGCCCTGCGCGCATACGGAGCCTCGCTTCCGGGAAGCTGGCGAAACGGTTCGGCTTTCAGGAAAAGGAAGTGGGAGACACATTTGTATGGTTCGAAAAGAAAGGAGAAAAGGCGGTTTTTTTCGGCCGTTGTATTCCCATCATCCGAAGCCTCATTTCCATTCCTGCCGGAATGGCGGGCATGAAGGCGGGCCGATTTACCGTCTACACCCTGGCCGGCAGCCTGATCTGGGATACCATGCTGGTGCTTCTGGGGGCAATGGCGGGGGAATCCTGGGAAATCATCGTGGAGTATACGGACGCCTGGTCCGCCCTGGTGAAAATCGGCGCCGCCACGGCAGGAGCGGTTGCACTGATGCGTTTCCTGGAAAAATGCCGGAAGAAGGGGAAATGACTGTCCCTGCAGATCGCACAATTTGACCACTAAAAAGCCATATTTCGGAAGCCAATGCGGAAAAAAGGGGATATACTGGATCTGATAAAAAGAAACAGGAATGAAGTGCCGCGGACGTGGCGGCATGGAGGAGGAAAGACTGAAAATGAGAAACAGAAAGAAGGCCGAAACGGCCGCAAGGGAACTGGTATCACAGATGACGCTGGAGGAGAAGGCCTCTCAGCTCCGGTACGATTCGCCCGCGATCCCCAGGCTTGGGGTCCCGGCTTACAACTGGTGGAATGAGGCGCTTCACGGCGTGGCGAGGGCTGGCGTAGCAACCAGCTTTCCGCAGGCCATCGGAATGGCGGCAGCCTTTGACGAGGAGCTGCTTCGCACCATCGGAGATGCGGTGGCGACGGAGGGACGCGCCAAATACAACGAATACGCAAAGCATAATGACAGGGATATTTACAAGGGTCTCACTTTCTGGTCCCCGAACGTGAATATTTTCAGGGATCCCAGATGGGGAAGGGGACATGAAACCTACGGAGAGGACCCGTATCTGACATCCCGTATGGGCGTGGCCTATGTGGAGGGGCTGCAGGGAACTGCCGGGGATGGAGAGGGAGAATATCTGAAAACGGCCGCCTGTGCCAAGCATTTCGCGGTGCATTCCGGGCCGGAGGGGCTGCGCCATGAATTCAATGCCGTCGCGGGGAAAAAGGACATGTACGAGACCTACCTTCCCGCCTTTGAGGCCTGTGTGAAGGAAGGTGAGGTGGAGGCCGTCATGGGCGCCTATAACCGGACCAACGGGGAGCCCTGCTGCGGCAGCAATACGCTGATCCGGGGGATTTTGAGAGGAGAATGGGGCTTTGAGGGACATTTTGTGTCGGACTGCTGGGCCATTAAGGATTTTCATGAGCATCACTGTGTGACCAAAACGCCGGAGGAATCTGCGGCGATGGCGTTGAAGGCAGGCTGCGATGTGAACTGCGGCGTCACCTACCTGCATCTTCTGAAAGCATATGAGCAGGGACTTGTGACGGAAGAAGAAATCACGCAGGCGGCGGAGCGGCTGTTCACCACCCGCTATATGCTCGGCTGCTTTACGGAAACGGAGTATGACAAAATTCCCTATGAGGTTGTGGAATGCCGGGAGCATCTGGAACTGGCGCAGAAAATCGCCAGAGAGGGAATGGTGCTTTTAAAAAACGACGGCACCCTGCCGCTTCAAAAGGACAGGCTGAAGACCATCGGCGTGATCGGACCGAACGCTGACAGCAGAAGCCCTCTGGTGGGAAATTATCACGGAACCTCCTCCCGCTATATCACCATGCTGGAAGGCATTCAGGACGCGGTGGGAGAGGACGTGCGCGTATTTTATTCCGAGGGCTGCCACTTGTATAAGGACCGGGTGGAAGGCCTGGGCTGGAGACAGGACCGCATCTCGGAGGCGCTTACGGTCGCAGAACACAGTGATGTGGTGATCCTTTGCCTGGGACTGGACGAGACTCTGGAGGGCGAAGAAGGAGATACCGGAAACAGCTACGCTTCCGGCGACAAGGTGGACCTGAAACTGCCGGAGGTCCAGAGGGAGCTCCTTGAGGCGGTGACAGGCTGCGGAAAGCCCGTGGTTCTGTGCGTACTCACCGGAAGCGCGGTGGATCTGAATTTTGCGGAGGAGCATGTGAACGCCATTCTTCAGGTCTGGTATCCCGGCGCAAGAGGCGGAAAGGCGGCAGCTGATATTCTGTTCGGCTCCTGCTCCCCTTCCGGAAAGCTTCCGGTTACCTTTTACCGGGATCTGGATGGATTTCCGGCCTTCGAGGACTATTCCATGAAAGGACGGACCTACCGCTACCTGGAAAAGGAGCCCCTGTATCCCTTTGGCTATGGCCTGACCTATGGCCGTGTTGAGGTGCGGGAGGCTGTTCTGGCGGAAGTGCCTGCGCTGTCCGCTTTAGAGAAGGCGGGACAGGGAATATCGAAAACGGATGTGCCGGATAAGGGCGGGAACTTTGCCGTGAAAGCGGTGCTGGAAAACACCGGTGCATACGATACGGACGAGGTGCTTCAGGCCTATATCCATGCGGAGGATTCCGCGTTTGCCCCGCTGCATCCTTCTCTCTGCGCCTTTACCAGAGTGAATTTGAAGGCGGGAGAGAAAAAGGAAGTGAGCCTGACAATTCCTGCCTCTGCCTTTACCATTGTGGACGAGGAAGGCAGGAGATATGTGGATGGAACCCATTTCAGCCTGTATATCGGAACCAGCCAGCCGGATGAGAGAAGCGCCTTTCTTACGGGTATGCGGCCGGTGAAGATTGAGGTTGTGCTGTAAAAAGAAATTAAAAAATTGCAATCAAAAGACAGGCGGTGTATTCTAAAAATATGCCGCTGTTTTTTGATTCCTGCAGAAAACATGAGACTTGATGGGCAATGGGGCTTACAATTATGATTAAAGATGGAATTGATTTTCATAACGTGGTGGAGATGACAGAAACGGAA
>OLRY01002978.1_pt1 | contig 10069 bp, 14 predicted proteins | sample 1672541 | NCBI WGS metagenome assembly OLRY01 (sample SAMEA3136697, study PRJEB25190) | human gut metagenome | biome: human gut; feature: human-associated habitat; material: faeces | place: Austria | collected 2013
GACACCTCTTGTTTCCGGATTTACAAAGAGAACATGTTCCGCATGAACCATTACTTTTCTTATCGGGATTCCCAGAATCCGCTCCAGCACTCCCCTGCAGCTTTCCGCATCGGACATGACCGCCGCAAACATAAACGCATCCTTAAATTCAAGTTCCTGATATGTTTTTCTCATGTTTTCCTTTCTTTTTCAGGAACCTTTTGTATGATTTTCTTCATTATAAACCAGCTGCGGACCAGTCTCAAGTTATCAAACGTTTAAAATTATAAAGTTTATATAAACTTTAATTTCGTGTAAAAACGACTCTGATATCAATAATGGGACTGCCGTACTAACTGATATGCTAATGCGACAGCCCCAAAAATAAGTTTTTTATTCTATTTTACCACCGGATCCAGATCTTTCCGCCGAATTTCCAGTTTCCGTAGAGAAGCCGGCCGAACAGACACAGGCAGACGGCGGCGAAAAAGAGGAGTGTGAGGCGGTCGGAGCCTGCGAATGTTGTGAGCAGGGCGAGGAAAGAAGTCAGGGCAAGATACAAAAGGTTCATTCCCTGAAAGCGGATGAAACGGTCTTTTTCATGGATCTTATCGTTCTTCTGAATCCGCTCGTAGGACTTTCCTTTTCCCTTTAACAGCCAGGTACCAATCACGGCCCATTCAATCGTTAAAATACAGAGTATATACTTTGTGAACATGTGCTTTCCTCCTTCACTCCATTATTCTATTTTGACTCGTAAAGAACTACACTTCCCTGTGCCAGGCTCTTTTTCACGTCGATCACTCTCTGGTTGGAGCTTCCCTTCCACATCAGATTCACATCTCTTTTTGCAAGAACGAACTCGCCGTCCACCAGCACGTCAATATCCTGCAGGATGGAATCCTGATACAGCCTCTCCCACACCTCGCCGGTATAGAGCCAGATGGTTTTCTCCGGATATTTCTGTTTGATTTCCTTAATTTTATCTTGATTCATTTTCCTCACCTCCTTACATTTGCAAACTAAAATTTATTTTATTTTCCTGTTCGATATTCAACAGATCAACTTGAAAATTTTCTTTAATAAACTCATTGACTTTGCCTGTTGGATGTCCTATATCTCCATCATCGAAATCACTTTGAAGTTGCATCGCAACAGAATTGATAAGTTCCATAAGATAATCTCTGGAATATTCTGTATTAGGAAACACCTTATTGATATAAATACCATTTGTATCAAACAGTACCAAGCCATTGTGCTTTATAGAGATTTCAAGATCACCAAACATTCCTGCATTCTGTACAAAGTTTCCAATTTCTTCATACTGAAGATCTATACATTTTTCATGATCCGTTTTTAAACAGCCAACATATTCTGTATGCAAGTAGTTCTTTATAAATTCATTTTGTTCATTCATTGCTATCGTCCTTCCATCATATTCAGTCTGTAATAACCACTCCAGTAAGACACAGTATTCATGGCAACATTGCTGTCGTTACTGTTTTCATGTATCCACACAGCCTCACCTTTTGCATTCTTTCCTGCATAGATTCCCACATGAGTTGTCTTTCCTGATTTGTTAATTAAAAAGGCAAGATCACCCGCTTTGAGATCTTGCTTTGCTATTTTTTTGCACATTTTTATCTGTCCTGATGTATTTGTATTGCCAAGATTATTGTTCATAACAGTCCAATAGACCCAGTCTACAAAATGTGAACAGTCCAGTCCTTTTTTATTTCTTCCTTTGCTGTCAGGGGCAACAGTTACTCCAAAATCATTACCATCATATCCTGTACACTTGGCAGAACCACCCCAGTAATAAGGTATCTTTCCAACAGCATCCGCAGCCTGCATCACTATTTTCTTTCTGATTTCACTTGTGTCTTCAGGCATATTTTTTATCAGTTCATCCATCTGCTCTTTGGAAAGTGTTGTGACTGTTTTTCCATCATTTCCAATCAATGCACCATAACAGGTTTCCATTGACTTTTTTGTATCTTTCAGCAGTTTTTCATTCAGATTCTTTTCTAGACTGGCATAGATGACGGCGTTTACAGAAGTAGGAACTTTGACTTCTTCACCCTCTGTAAAACTGTTGACCCATGCCTCTGCCATTTCATCTGAAAATACTTTATGCTGTGAAGAAACCATATAACCAATAAAATACCCTTTGACCTGATAAATATTAAGCGATGATACATTTGTAAAAGTCTGATTAATTTTGTCAATATGACTGTCAATCAACACAAGTCCATCCTGTATTTCCTGAACATATTGCTTCATTTCATCTGTAAGTTCACTAATTGGATTGCCTTCAAACAGATCCGTTACAAGATTGTGATTGAATGAAATACCATCTGAAAAAATAGCACTAATTAAAACAGTAATGGCAACAAAAGGTGAAATAATAACAACAGCTACATTTCTGACAAACTTCCTGCCATCATCACTGCTAAAAAAGGACAGAGCTAACTTTATAAGTTTTGTTTTCATTACTGTCTGACATCTCTATAACCATAAGGATACATTGCTGCTTCTGTTTGATTTAAAACAGTTTCTTTCATTTTTTCAACAGCCTCATCTAAATACTTTTCATCAAGAGAACAGTCCTTATATCCTTGCTTGATTATTTCATAGTATTCCTTACCTGGTACTCCATATTCATAACCATCATTCATCACATAAACCATCGCCTCAGTTGTAATTGTTCCATTAGAAATTCTCAAATTTTTCTTTTCGTAGAGGTGTGGATAACCTTCATAGCGATCAAGGAAATGCTCATCGTTTTCTGAAATTTCCCAAATACCTACAGGTACTTCCATTCCCTTTTTTGGTTCTACAGTCGCAACTGCATTACTTTTATTTCCTCTAAACACCATTTCATAATTTGACAACATACCTGTTCCAACCAGTTTAGCCTCTGGACATCTGTGTGCCATCTGCTCCCTGTTTAAATTACTGCCATAAGCCACATAATATTTCATTCTTTTCTGTTCCTCCTTTACATCTGTTGCATGTGCATTCCAATTTCTTCTTGAACATCTTCCAATGCTTCATTATTTGTTTCCTGTGCACTTTGCAATCTTTCTCTTTGCATAACTGCCTGTTGTGGATCTTTCCATGCAATACATCCATCTAGATTTTTTAAAAGATGATGTCGTGCTGTTTTAAATTCATCGCCAATAAGTCCAAGTCGTAAAAGCCAAGTCCTGAACGTATATTTCTCATTAGACGAATGTGTCTTAACCCTGCTTGCCTTATTTTGAACCAGTGCCTGATGAGATATTGCCAAACAAAACTGAATATAGGTCTTGATTTCACCTGCATGAAGTGTTCCATTAAACATCCGAAATTCTATTGTTCCTTTTGAAAAAACACTATGAAAATTTAAGGCATGATACCTCGAATCATCATAGTGTTCGTATTTTCTGCTGGTATTTCCGTCATACCAGAGATTTTCAACTTCCTCAATATCCTTTGGCTTTTTTCGATTGAGCATTTCTAAAAAATCATCATCTATTTTCTTACAGAATCGTACTTCTCTTTGCGGTCTTACCTTTAAAGCTTTAAAGATAAGATCCTCTTTTGAATACATAATATTTGCAATATTTCTTAATGATCTGGCAGTGTGTTTTGAAGCATCCACATGAATGTGAATTCCACAGCTTTCATTGACTTTAGCATGACCATTCCTTCTTAATTCACGAACAATGCTCTGTATCGTTTCAATATCTTCATAATGACAGATAGGCGAAACAACCTCGACTTTATAATCAGGATCATAATCAAATCGATTTCCACATTGCGGTGTAATACTTGCATCTCGCACAATTTTCCATTTTCTTCCGTCTTGATCACAGACAGAATAGGTATCATATACACCACGTTCATGCCTAAAACCTGTATCAAAATGTTTAGCAATAATCAAAGCAGCGCTTCTTCTTGTTAAACCTGTCATTTCTATTTCTATTCCAAAACGCTGACTTTTCATGGATATTCATCATCCTATCTTCCGCCTTTATCACCAAACAGTTTTGATTTATAATCTGGTGCATGAACAATAAGGTTGTATCTTTCACTTCCACATTTATAAAGACAGGCACCTCTTTGTGGATATTTAATAAGTTCATATTCACTTTCTTCAAGCTGTAACGTATCAATATAAAATCTTGCATCCGTATTTCCTGCATTGAACAGGAACGTATGTGTTGGTATTGAAAACAATGGTTTTGTTAGTTCTCTGATTCCTTCAATATTGAAATCTTCCAGATTTTGAGAAGCTAAAATAACAGAACTTTCCTTTTTTCGAACACGCTTCATAAAATTTCTAATGTATTCTACTGCTGTTGTATTTGTTAAAAAAAGATAAAGTTCATCGATTGAAGCTACTGTATACCCTCTTTTCAACAGCTCATTGGACATATAGGAAAGGATATTAAAAAGCATCGCATCTTTTAAAGACTTATTTGCCTGTAAAAGATCCTTAACACCAAAAGTCACAACCTTTTGTGAATGAATATTGGTATGCCCATTAAAGAAACGACTGTCACTTCCCACACATATTGAATTTAATAAAAGCAATATTTCACGCAGTGATTCTCTTGTATAAATGTTATTTCTGTTTGTGTTGTAATGTTTGTATTCTTCATCAATGTAATCATAGAGATCACTCAATATAGGGTAGTCGTCATGTTCTAGAACACTAAGATCCGTCTTTTCATTAATGTTGAATCTTTGATAGACCTTTACCAACATAATTTCTAACGTATCGATTTGCTCTTCTGTAAACGCCTTATATGTCTTGAAAAAATCCTTTAAAAAGGAAATATGCTGTGCAAGAACTGTTGATTGTTTAAATGCAACAGGAACATCATCTTCACCTGAATCTTCTATATCTTCTGACCATTGTTTTGGTTCAAGAACATTAATGATATATCGTCCTGCCATCATATCAATAAAAACACCGCCAAGATTATAGGTTACTTCTTCATATTCATGTTCAGGATCTAGAGTTATTAAAGACATTCCCTGTTCTCTTAAATTCAACAGTAAAAGTTTTAAAAGATATGATTTTCCCTGTCCTGAATTTCCAAGAATAAGAGCATTGGCATTTGTTCTGTCGTCACTTCTTTCATTGAAATCAACAATAATATTGCTTCCAAATTTATCGTGACCTATATAGATTCCATGCGGATCTGTCTTACCTGAATAGTTAAATGGAAAAAGATTTGCAACACTTGATGCTGGAAGAACACGTTCAAACTGCTCCTTGAATCCATCATATCCCGATGGAGTAACCGCTAGAAATCCTTCTTTTTGTCTTAAAAGAAGACGATCAACATTCAACTTGCTTCGCACAAGTTCTGTCATCATTTCAGTCTGAATAAGTTTAAGTTCATCATAGCTGTCAGCAATCAACTCAAAATAAACAGCACAGTGAACAAGTGGTTCTCTGTTTCGATGCATATTGGCAATCAGCTCAATAACATCATTAAGATTGCTTTGAGCGGTTACTGTTTCTTTTAGATCTTGCGTATTGCTTTGTCTGAGCCTGTTTTTATTAGCTGCATTTCCAATGATCTTCTTTTCTTCTGCAGAAGTGACCTGTCTGGCATAAATATGCAAGGTGACTCCGTCTTTTTCACCCATATAACGTAAAAGTGCCTGTTCATCTGTAGAGGTTGGATACTCTCGTAATGCCCAGACACTTCTGTAGCTGTTTCCACAAATAAAATATTCTGTATAGAAACGTATTGTTGAAGGTGCAATCATATCAAGGTAATCCTGCACTTTGATTTCTTCTTCATCTTCAACTTCAGCCTTTTTGAATTTACCAAATAATTTATTGAACACCATCATACCACCTCTTTCCATCATAATCTTCAAACTGACTTGTCGTAACATTCTGTTCAAAATAGACAGCCAACATTCTTTTAATCATTTCCTTGTCTGCTCGTGTTACAGAGATATTTTGCATACGAATGAGTTTTTCAATACGATGGATCAAAGAATGTACTTCTAACTGATCATCAGGTTTTATACGAACAGCGATCAGGAAAAGTCGTGCTGTTGCTGTCTGTGTTTGAATCTTATCCAAATGATACAGATCTTCTTTAAGAAGCCTGATAACAACTTCTTCTGTTTCTTCCTGAATTCTTTTTTTCAGAAAATATTTGTTTTCTTCAAAATTATCTCGACTGTTCAGACAGATAATTTCAATATCATTTAGTCCTTTTACAACATTTGTAAGTGCAAATATCTTTGCACCTATGTTTTCTTTTGACATAACAGAAAGATTTTGTGGCTGAACAACAAAAAAGACGACTTCCTCTCCATTAAACAGTTTTAAACTGTAATCGGTAATCGTCTTAGTATTGATTAGCATCCTTGTACTGGATACTTTTTTATTTTTCTTTGTTTTCTTTTTCACGGTATCTTTCTTCTCTGTTTTCTTCTTTCTTTTCATCATAGCCTCCATTTCTTTTTCCTGTTTTCTGTATTCAAGGGTGTTTTTATTTCACCTGTAAAATGCCATTTATATAGCTGTTGTGAAAATATAAAGAAGGCAAAGGCATATGATAAAAAATCAAAGATACTGGTATCAGCCATACGGATAGTTAAAAAAGCATAGCACCCTACTAATGCCATTGGCATATAAAAATTGGCATGAGAAATGGCAATCACTCCAATGATTGCCCCCACACCTACGATTCCAATATCTCTTAAATACCATAGCCATAATGTTGCCTTCCCTTTTAAATTATCGGGATACATATACATTTTAGCTCAACCTCATTTCATCATTCATTTTTCTATCGACTTGTATATAGGTCATCCATTTCTTTTCATAATAATGCTGTTCAAGATAGCGATACAATAACAGATTCACCCACTCATCATATTCTGGAACTTCTTCATAAAGAATGATTGGCTTTGAACATTGCTGTACGATTTGAACTTTTTCATCACAAATCGCATCAAAAACACAGTCCTGCCAGACACCCTTTTCTTCTGTTTCTTTTACAAGTTCATCATCAACTAAAATCATTCCACTTAACAAATTTGTATTTAAATTATCAACATCATATGTAAAACAATGCTTTTTCCCAACGATACCTTCATACTTGCATGTTGCAACAAACCATTTATATTTTTTCAGTTCTTCGATAGTCATGCTGTACCTCCTACAACAGAAATACCAAATAAGCAGGAAAAATGCAAGATGATTATTAGCTTCTGTTCATAATTGTTTTTGTAATATTCATAGCTGACTGAGCCGCATAAACAGTAGACATGATATTTGCTTTCATGCTTGTATCAAGTCCAAACTGTCCTGCAATTCGTGGAATTTCACTTGCTGCCAGTATCAAGCCGATTCCTAAAAGACAGTTTTCTTTCATAACACCCAGACCTGCAATTAAAATGACTGCCTGTAAAAATGCAGTAAGACATATACCAATGATCTGCTTGCACCATTGAATAAAACCATCTGTATAGCCACGCACAATTGAAAACATATAAAGCGATCCTACTGCAATCATTACTAAAAGGATACCTCCTCTTTTTAGATTTGCGAAGAACACTTTGATAATGGAATAGCCCATCATAATCAGCAAAAAGATAAGCAATACCGTTCCAAGCGACAGCTTTTGCATATACGACAGTGACTTAATTGCCGAATCACCTACGGACTGACTTCCTACAAGTTTAGCAAGTCCATTGGACATGGTTACCTGCAAAGAAATACAGAACTTATATAATTCTACAGGCAATACAGTAAACAAAGACACAGCCATAAACCCTTTCATAGCATTAAGACAGGCATCTTTGATACTGCCTCGACCGCTTTGATATTCAACGGCAATCTCAAATACTGCAACGACCATTCCTGAAACAAACAGCGCCCATCCAAAAAGTCTAAACAGTTCAATAATGGCTCTTACAAAGTCATAGTCAAACAGATCTGCTCCCATTGATCCCATCATGCCAAAGAATTCACCTAAAAATTCAAGTAGCTTACTGTAGATCCAGTCAACAATCTGTCCCATGACCTTATCTGCGACAAAATCCCATAAAAACATAATCTATTCCTCTATAAAACTTTCCAGATATAGTTTGGTGCAATCAAGGAAAATGTTAAACACGCAAACAGTATTGCTGGTGTTGTCCAATCAAACTGTCCTTGTTTTCTGTAATCAAAATATGCCATTGCAAGTTTAGCAAAGAAAAAGACAGCAAGTATGATATCAATAACAGGAAACACAACATTGTTGACAATATTTTTAATCTGCGACTCCATTTGTTTCCAAGCCTGCTGAATAACACTTGAAACATCTCCTGCCGCATAAGACTGTTTCATTGTTAATACAAGCATTATTAAGATGATCATCAAACAGATAATGACCTTTACTTTTTTATTCTTTAAAATTTGTACCATTGTTTCCTCCTTTTCTAAACAGCTTCTTCGATTGTCTGTTCATTTAATAAATCTACAAGATCCTTTGCAAATAATCCTAAATCCACATTTTGCTTTAAAAGACAGGTAATCATATCTTTTCCTAAATAACTCAACACATACTGTGGATTGGTAATGACCATTTGTCCCTGTTCAACAATGATCTGAATACTTTCATAATCCAAGTGGCACATATCAAATACCCTTTTGGGAATGCAGTAAAAATCTTCATCGAACAGTTCTTTTTCATTTTCTGCAGTTACTTTAAAGCACTTGTCCTTGATGCCATCTTCCTGAATCAAACAGACTGTTTCACCTTTTCTTAACAGTAACTTATTAACTAAACTTTCAGGAAGGGTCACTTTATTCCCTTCCTCAAGTTTCATCTGATACTCATTCATCATTTTCATCACCTCCATCCTGCTCAAATAAATCAAGCTGTTTCTGTATTCCTGAATTCTTCATAGGATTGTAATTGGAAATCAACACTTCTGGAAACTGTGAACTCTTATCATAACGAAGAGCCATATTGTTGATTCTTGAAAATCCTTCAATATAAAAATCTTTGTACAGATCTCGTATAAATTCACAGTCATTGTAAGATAGCAGGAACTTTCCCTGTAATTTCTTTAAGGTATCCCTTAAGCGAATGTGATCTTCCTTTGTGAATACGACAGAATAATGTCCTTCCGTTTCATAGTAGGGAGGATCCAAATAAAAAAAGGCATCTGATCGATCATATTGAATAATCAGTGCCTCAAAATCCTTGTTTTCTATAACTGTATTTGCTAATCTGTCGCTGATTTGCCAGACCGTATTAAATGCTTTACGTACATCGTAAGGTCGACATCCAAAAGTTTTACACCCTGAACCATAGGAATATCTGACAAGCTTAAAAAATGCAACAGCAAGTTTTACATCCTGTTTTTCAATTCGTTCTTGCTTCATGATTTCCATGATTTCTTCTTGCTGAAGTTCGGTAAAATAAACCTTTACCTTTTCCATTTCTTCCTGTAAAAATTTATCTTCCACTCTTTGCTTGGTTATAATTTCTTTATAAAGATTAAAGATATTTCTTCCGTTTTCAGGAAGATAACCAAGCTCCTGAATAAAAGCCAATGGCTGATCTCTTACAACCGCAAACATATTTGAAAGGTTGTTGTTGAAGTCATTATAGACCTCAAACTTATCTGGCTTTTTTCCAAACAATACCCACCCTCCTCCACCAAACACTTCAATATATCTTCCATAGCTTTGTGGAAATCTTGCATAGATCAGATCTCTAATAGACTTCTTTCCACCTACCCATGAAATCAAACTGTTCATTTTCATCTTATAGTCATCACCTCCTTCAAAATTATTTTTCTTTGTTACAGACAGATATTCTTAAATGGAAACCATTCAATATCTGCAATCCAGTATTTATAGACAATGTAAAGAAAATAGGTAATGAAAATGACTAACAGCATAAACATTACCTTCTGATTTCTATTCATCTTTACCTCTTTTGATTTTACAAATCACTGCTGCAATTAATAATCCACTGGCAATTAGTAACGCACTCAATGATTTATAGTCTGTATCATCACCTGTTTTTACAACAACAGGTTTTGCTTCATCTTTCATAACTACTTT
>OLRY01002987.1_pt1 | contig 10032 bp, 5 predicted proteins | sample 1672541 | NCBI WGS metagenome assembly OLRY01 (sample SAMEA3136697, study PRJEB25190) | human gut metagenome | biome: human gut; feature: human-associated habitat; material: faeces | place: Austria | collected 2013
CAAAATCATTGATCTCCTCTATGATTCCCATATCCCCATTAAAAATTCCGGTTCCTTTATCAATGCACAGACCATATTTGCTGCGTATTTCCCACTCCAGCTGATAATTATTTTTCGTCTGCATAACTTTATCGCCTTCACGGAATATAGTGCCACCATGTTCCTTTTCCCGCTTACGTTTATCTGCCGGATTCAAATACATCTGCAAAATTCCATTCAGACGTTCCACGCCAAGCAGCCCCTTGCGCATCGGCGTCAGCACCTGAATGTCGTACTCACTCGCCCCAACAAATTTTGGCAGTTTCTGTTTGATCAGCTGTAATGTTACATTGATGATTTTATCCGCTTCGTATCTCTTTAAGAAAAAGAAATCCATGCTCTTGTTGTCCAGGCTTACCGGTTCGCCACGGTTAATTTTGTGGGCATTGACAATAATGTCGCTGGTGCTTGCCTGACGGAAAATCTTCGTCAGTTTAACTGTATGAAATTCGTTGGAATCGATAATATCCTTGAGAACGCTTCCCGGTCCGACACTCGGAAGCTGGTTCACATCCCCCACAAGGATCAGTCGCGTACCTGCCGCTATGGCTTTCAGCAGCGCATACATAAGAGAAATATCAACCATAGACATCTCATCAATAATAATGACATCCGTCTCTAATGGATTCTGCTCATTTTTTTCAAAACCTGCATTTCCCTCCATGCCACCATTCAGTTCCAGCATACGGTGAATGGTTCTAGCCTCAAAGCCGGTTGTCTCACTCATTCTTTTTGCCGCGCGCCCCGTCGGTGCCGCCAGAAAAATGTCCATGCCTTCCAATTCAAAATAACGAATGATTGTATTGATTGTTGTTGTTTTACCGGTACCAGGTCCTCCCGTAATGACGAGCAGACCATTTCGAACGGCTTCTTTTACCGCCTCTACCTGATGCTCATCCAAATCCATCTTCGTCTGCTTTTCAATCTGTCGCAGCCGCTCTTCAATTTCAATATCCGGCACATTAAAATTTGCGTTCAGCTGTTTAAGCATCGTTGCCGTATTCGCCTCCATATAGAAAAAGCTGCTGGCATAAATCTGCGTCGTATTGCCAGCCTGGCGCATAATAATTTTGCGGTCCATCGCCAGATTCATGTAATGCTTTTCTATATATTCCGGTTCGATCTGCAGCAGATTGCTGGCACGCTGTGTCAGTTCCGGCATCGGCAGATACGTGTGTCCCTCATTGGATGCCTGAAGCAACGCATACTGAATTCCACTTCGGATACGGAAATCGGAGTCCGTACGGATTCCCACACGGGATGCGATTTCGTCCGCCGTCCGAAACCCCACACCATCTACATCATCCGCCATCCGATAAGGATTTTCTTTTAATATTCCATAAATCTCCTGCCCATATGTATTATATATTTTCACAGCGAGCGTCGTACTGATTCCATATTGCTGCAAAAAGATCATCGCCTGTCGCAAGTCCCGTTTGGCATTCACCTGATCCGCAATTTCCATGGCTTTACGCTCACTGATTCCCTTTACTTCCGCAAGGCGTTCCGGCTCTTCCTCGATAATACGGAAGGTATCACTTTTAAAACGGCGCACAATTCTGGCTGCTAAAGCAATGCCGACACCTTTGATCGCACCGGATTCCAGATATCGTTCAATGGCCATCTCGTCCTTTGGCGCCTTTTCTTCAAAGCTTTTTACCGCAAACTGCCGCCCATATGTCGGATGATCGTTATAATTTCCATGTGCTTCTATATTTTCGCCCTCTGCAATATCCGAAAAAGTTCCCACACAGGTCACTTCCTCTTCATCACAGATCATCACAAGAACGGTATATCCATTGTCTGCATTTCTGTAAATAATATGGTCTACATAACCATTGATTGTTTCATCTTCTGTCTGTTGCCTGTTCTCCAACACGTCTTCCTCGTTTTCCGGCTGTCGGCCTTTTTCTATGTTCCATTATGAATCAGTTTTCCGTTCCTTGCAAGGGTAAAAAATGTGCGCTTGTCTGCTTTTCCTATACAGCAAAAAATGCACCCATCTTTCGGGTGCACTCTCTGTCTTACTCTGTCATGTTAAGATTTCTTTTCATTTGTTCGTATAATTGCTGGGTATAATTTTCTCCCACCTGATCAACTACTTCATCTGCCACCAGTTCGATTGCCTGATCCATATACATGTCTTTGTACTGTGACATTGTGGAATCCTCGTCATCGTCAGAGGTAAATGTATCTTTGACTTCTTTTAGTATCTGTTCTACAAAATACGATTCAAAGTCTTTGATTACACCTTTTAATTCCTCTTCCGAAGAATTTGATGAGATGTTTTTTAATGAACTCTGTAAGGCATTACCTGTCGCAGATGTATAATTAGAATCAAGTCCTGATAATCCGGATAAATCCATTCACTGTTCCTCTCTTTCGAATATCAGCCATATGCTGACAAAACTGTTGAAGGAATTCTCGTCCTTCATAAAATCCTATTATCGTTTCAGATTGTTTGCTGTATCCAACATGGAGTCTGCCGTTGTGATTGCTTTTGAATTCAGTTCGTAGGCACGCTGCGCAATAATCATATTGACCATCTCATCCGCAACCTGTACACTGGATCCTTCCAGATAATGCTGACAAACCTTGCTGGCCTTCACACCATTGGTTGCTCCTTCAAGCAGTGGATTTCCTGATGCAGATGTTGCCGCAAGACGGCTGGAAGAAAGTTTCTCCAAACCTGCCGGATTATTAAACTGATAAATTCCGAAAGACTGATTCAATGGAATGACATTTCCCGTCTTCGCATCTTTATAAGAAATAGAGCCATCCTGACTGAACACCATGCTCTGTGATGTCGTTCCCTTCGGAACCATAATTTCATTTCCACGGGCATCCAATACCGGACATCCCTGGGAATCCGTAAGGATTGTGTTACCGGCTGCATCGATACTCCAGGTAAAATTACCATTTCTCGTATAATAAGTCTGTCCATCTTCTCCACGGACTGCAAAAAATCCGTCTCCTTCGATAGCAAAGTCAGTATCATTGTCACTTTCCAGTAATGCTCCCTGCTTATAGATGGAAGTGGTCGCAGCTACACGGGTTCCTAATCCGACCTGTGCTCCCACAGGCTTCTGATCACCGTTGGCAGATGTTGTCTTCGTCTGTAATGTCTGATACAACAATGATTTGAACTCTGTCCGTTCCGCCTTGTATCCATTTGTATTCACATTCGCTAAGTTATGGGAAATTGTATCCACATTTGTCTGCTCAGCAATCATTCCTGTAGCAGCAGTATAAAGTGCACGCATCATAAGGCACTCTCTCCTTTCGGTATCTGTATCTTTTTATCTCTCACTATTGTACCCTGCCGACGTTATTTACAGCACGGTCTAATGTACTGTCAATGGAAGTAATCACCTTCTGGTTCGCCTCATATGCTCTCTGAATCGTAATCATATTGACCATTTCATTAACTACATTGACATTGGAAGTTTCAAGTACTCCCTGCTCTACCTTTGCATCTGTCGCAATACGATTGCCACCATCCAGCAGGTTATACATATTCTCTCCATATTTTTCCAGATAGTCGTAGTTGTCCACATCAACGACTCCCAAAGTTCCAACTACCTGATCATTCTGAATAACATATCCCATCTTGTTCACGGTAACTGTCGCATTCGGATCTACCTGAATAAAATTATTCCGGCTCGGATCACCATTCATCGCGCCAGTCGCATTCAATACGTAATCGCCATCTTTTGTAACAAGATATCCTTCCGTATTTACCGTAAAAGAACCATCTCTTGTATATTTCACAGAAGTATTTCCCTGTTTATCGGTAAAAGCGATTGCAAAAAATCCGTTTCCGTCAATAGCAAAATCTGTGGTATTATCCGTAACCTTAAAACTACCTGTGGAATAATCGGTATACACCTGTCCCAGATGCACGCCATATGTAATACCCCCAAGTTTCTTTGGCATATAGGCATTCGAGCTGTCTTTCAGTCGAAACGACATCTCATCCGCAAATGTACGGGATGTCGTACCTTCCTTCTTGTATCCAGTTGTATCTGCATTCGCCAGATTATTTGCCAGGACATCAAGTCTCTTCATTTCATTGACCATGCCTGTATGGGCTGTATATAAACCTTTAACCATGCCTTACCTCTTCTTTTCTATACACAATATAACACCTGATTGTCTTTTAACCCTTATGTTATATATCGGCACTTTTCTAAAATACTTTACAACAAAAGTGCGCAAATATGCGCACTTTTTATAATCACTTATTAATCGTCATCTCTTTTTCCTGCGAGGAACTCTACATACTTTCCTGTTCCGATTGCAACACAGGTCATCGGATGTTCTGCTGTCATTGTATTAATACCGGTTCTCTCCTCAATCAGTTCTTCGAGACCGCGCAGTAACGCACCACCACCAGTAAGTACAATTCCACGATCAGCGACATCGGCTGCAAGTTCTGGTGGAGTCTTCTCCAATACGGAATGTACAGCTTCTACAATCTGTAATGTTGACTCACGTAAAGCTTCCTCTGTCTCCTCTGAGCTTACGGTGATCGTTCTAGGTAAACCGGTTACCAGATTTCGTCCACGCACATCCATCGTCTCATTCTGTGCCAACGGATAGCATGTACCAATCTTGATCTTGATATCTTCTGCAGTACGCTCACCAATCAATAAATTATGTTTCTTTCTCATATAACGGACAAGTGCCTCGTCAAAATCATCACCTGCAATCTTAACAGAAGTACTTACAACGGATCCGCCAAGAGAAATAACAGCGATATCTGAAGTACCACCTCCGATATCTACAATCATGTTACCACATGGTCTGGAAATATCGATTCCTGCGCCGATTGCTGCTGCGATCGGCTCCTCGATAATCTCTACTTCACGTGCTCCTGCCTGATAAGTTGCATCCTCAACGGCTTTCTTTTCCACTTCTGTTACACCACTCGGTACACAGACGCTGATACGTGGTTTACGAAAACTCTTCTTGCCAAGTGCTTTCTGGATAAAATACTTGATCATCTTCTCTGTAACAGTATAATCGGAAATAACCCCCTGACGCAACGGACGAACCGCAACAATATTGCCCGGTGTACGGCCAAGCATCAGTCTTGCTTCCTCTCCGATAGCCTTGATCTTATTCGTGTCTCTGTCAAATGCAACTACGGAAGGCTCCTTTAACACAACGCCTTTTCCCTTAATATATACTAAAATACTTGCGGTACCTAAATCGATTCCAATATCTGATCCTATCATTCCAAAAATGCCCCTTTCCATTTGGTTCTGTCGTTATCTATCTAAATTCAGCTTTTCAACATAAAGCCGCAGTAATATCGTTTTGCGAAACTACCGGAATTATTCATATTTTAAACATACAGTAACATTATATACAATTACTGGCATTTTTCAAACGTTTTTTTGAAGGTTACGACAATTTAAGTAAATTTTAAGGAATACACGGTTTTATTGTGAATAAGGTTGTACACTTTCCATATAATGGTTCATTAAAATTGCTCTATTTCATTAAATATGGTTTTAAGAACTGTCCCGTATAAGACTCCGGGACTTCACAGATTTCCTCCGGCGTACCTTGCGCAATCACTGTTCCGCCTCCATCTCCGCCTTCCGGTCCCATATCAATAATATAGTCTGCCGTCTTGATCACATCCAAATTGTGTTCAATGACAACCACCGTATTTCCGCCCTCTGATAATTTGCGAAGGATTTCCACGAGCTTGTGAACATCCGCAAAATGCAGACCGGTTGTCGGCTCATCAAGCACATAAATGGTCTTTCCTGTGCTCCGCTTACTCAGTTCCGTAGCAAGCTTGATTCTCTGCGCCTCTCCTCCGGACAGTTCCGTGGAAGGCTGGCCAAGCTTGATATAAGAAAGTCCCACATCGTACAATGTCTGTATTTTTCTCTGGATTGTCGGAACATTTTTGAAAAATTCCAGTGCCTCTTCCACGGTCATATCCAGCACATCGTAAATACTCTTCCCTTTATATTTCACTTCCAGTGTTTCACGATTGTAACGCTTTCCACCACATACTTCACACGGCACATAAACATCCGGAAGAAAATGCATCTCAATCTTGATAATGCCGTCACCGCTGCAGGCCTCGCACCTTCCGCCTTTTACATTAAAGCTGAAACGTCCCTTCTTATAGCCTCTGGCTTTCGCGTCTGCTGTGGCTGCAAAAAGATCACGGATCATGTCAAACACACCGGTATAAGTTGCCGGATTCGAACGTGGCGTACGTCCAATTGGTGACTGATCGATATCAATGATTTTGTCCAGCTGTTCAACTCCAAGTATATCATCATGCTCGCCCGGCACACATCGTGCACGGTTCAATGTTCTCGCCAGATGCTTATAGAGGATTTCATTCGTGAGGGAACTCTTTCCCGAACCGGATACACCAGTAATACAGGTCATGATGCCAAGAGGAATGTCCACATCAATATTTTTCAGGTTATTCTCCCTTGCACCTTTTATCGTAAGAAATCCCGTCGGTTTCCGGCGTTCCTCCGGTACCGGAATTTTGATGCGTCCACTGAGGTATGCACCAGTAATGGATTTCTTGCATTTCATAATATCTGCGGCTGTACCTGCTGCCACAACTTCTCCACCATGTACGCCCGCTGCCGGTCCGATATCCACAATATAATCAGCAGCCCGCATGGTGTCTTCATCATGTTCAACAACAATCAGTGTATTTCCCAGATCTTTCAGATTCATCAACGCCCGCAAAAGCTTATCATTGTCTCTCTGATGCAGACCGATACTCGGCTCGTCAAGAATATAGGCAACACCCACCAGTCCGGAACCGATCTGGGTTGCCAGACGAATTCTTTGCGCTTCTCCACCGGATAACGTACCTGTCGCACGTGTCAGAGTCAGATATTCCAATCCAACTTCTTTCAAAAATCCAACTCTTGCACGAATTTCTTTTAAAATCTGATCCCCGATAAAATGCTGCTGTTGTGTCAATTCCATTCCATCCAGGAAGACGCACAGATCCTTTACCGCCATGTTGGTCATCTCATAAATATTTTTATCTGCAACAGTAACTGCAAGGGAACTCTGCTTCAAACGCTGTCCATGGCAGGATACACAAGGCGTAATACGCATAAACTGCTCATACTCCTGCTTCATGGTATCAGAGCCGGTCTCCCGGTAACGACGCTCCACATTTTTAATCAGTCCTTCCCAGTTGAGATCATACACGCCTTCTCCCCGCTGTCCCTTATAATGTACCTTGAGAATTCTTCCATCCCCGCCATGAATCAGCATATGACGGATTTCTTTTGGCAGGTCACAATACGGCGTATCCAGAGAAAAACCATATCCTTCGGACAGTGCCCGTAACGTGGCATAGGTGTAGCTGGACGGATCCGTACAGGACTGCCAGCCCATCACCTGAATCGCTCCTTCGGAAATGGAAAGCTTCTTATCCGGAATCATCAGATTCTCATCAAACTCCATCTTATAACCAAGTCCATAACAGGTCGGGCAGGCTCCGAACGGATTATTGAAAGAAAAGCTTCGCGGCTCCACCTCGTCAATACTGATTCCACAATCCGGGCAGGCGAAATTCTGGGAAAAGTTCATCGGTTCTCCATCAATCACATCCACAATGGCATTTCCCTCCGACAGATCAAACACATTCTCCAGAGAATCCGTCAGACGCTTTTCGATTCCCTCTTTGATCACAAGCCGGTCCACCACGATATCAATATTGTGCTTGATATTTTTGTCCATCGGAATCGTCTCAGACAATTCATACATATTTCCGTCTACGATCACGCGGACATAACCGCTTTTCTTGGCCTTTTCAAACAGCTTCTGATGTTCTCCCTTGCGACCTCGGACAACCGGTGCCAGAATCTGTATCCTTGTGCGTTCCGGCAGTTTCATTACCGCATCTACCATCTGATCGATCGTCTGTTTTTCAATTGCACGGCCACATTTCGGACAATGTGGAATACCAATACGTGCATACAGGAGACGGAAGTAATCATATATTTCAGTCACAGTTCCGACCGTAGAACGTGGGTTACGGTTGGTCGATTTCTGGTCGATGGATATTGCCGGCGGGAGTCCTTCGATCGATTCCACGTTTGGCTTTTCCATCTGTCCAAGGAATTGTCTTGCATAGGAAGACAGCGATTCCATATAGCGTCTCTGTCCCTCTGCATAAATCGTGTCAAAAGCAAGCGAAGATTTTCCGGAACCGGACAATCCGGTCAGTACCACAAATTCGTCTCTTGGAATATCAATATCAATTGCTTTCAGATTGTGCTCATTGGCACCTCGTATTTTTATATATTTTCTTTGCTTTTTTGGCATTGTAGTTCTCCTTATCAATCATAACAAAGTTATGATCAGTCAATCTCTCTGAGCATATTCTTCAATGTTACCATCTTGTCACGGTATTCTGCGGCAGCTTCAAAATTCAGCTCTGCAGCCGCTTTCTTCATCTTCTTCTGAATATCTCCAATAAGTTTTTCCAGTTCTTTGCGGCTCATGGATTCCGGATCCTTGTCGAATTCCATCTCCTCCGCAGCAACCTTTTTCGATATTGCAATGAGATCACGTACCGATTTCTGAATCGTTGTCGGTGTGATTCCGTGTTCCTCATTGTACTGTTGCTGAACTTCGCGCCGGCGTTTTGTCTCGTCGATTGCCACGCGCATGGAATCCGTAATTTTATCCGCATACATGATCACATGTCCCTCGCTGTTTCGCGCCGCACGGCCAATTGTCTGAATCAGCGAAGTCTCCGAACGCAGAAATCCTTCTTTGTCTGCATCAAGAATTGCGACCAGTGTAATTTCCGGTATATCCAGTCCCTCTCGCAACAGGTTGATACCGACAAGCACATCGAATACATCCAGACGCAGATCACGGATAATTTCCGCACGTTCCAATGTATCAATATCGGAGTGCAAATACTTTACGCGGATTCCCAGTTCTCCCATATACTGTGTCAAATCCTCAGCCATACGTTTAGTCAATGTCGTGATCAGCACTTTGTGGTGATTCTTTGTTTCTTTATTTACTTCACCGATCAGATCATCAATCTGTCCTTCTACCGGCCGCACGGAAATCTCCGGATCTAAAAGTCCTGTCGGTCGAATGATCTGTTCTACCCGCAGAAGTTCGTGTTCCTGTTCATACACATTCGGTGTGGCCGAAACAAACAGCATCTGATCAATCTTACTTTCAAATTCTTCAAAGTTAAGCGGACGGTTGTCCAATGCCGACGGAAGACGGAATCCATAATCCACAAGGGTTGTCTTTCTCGAACGGTCGCCTGCATACATGCCTCTGACCTGTGGAATCGTGATATGTGACTCATCCACAATAATCAGAAAGTCATCCGGAAAATAGTCAATTAACGTCTCTGGCATCTCCCCCTCGGCACGTCCGGCAAGATGACGCGAATAGTTCTCAATTCCACTGCAGAATCCGGTTTCTTTCATCATTTCTATATCAAAATTTGTCCGCTCCGCGATGCGCTGTGCTTCGAGAAGTTTATCTTCACCTTTAAAATACTTCACCCGTTCCTCGAGCTCCGCTTCAATGCGGTCACATGCCGCGTTCATTTTCTCCTGCGGAACCACATAATGCGATGCCGGGAAAATTGCAATATGCTGCAGAAGACATTTAATCTCCCCTGTCAGAACATCTACCTCGGTAATCCGGTCAATCTCATCGCCAAAAAACTCCACGCGCACTGCCGTATCGGTATTGTTTGCCGGAAAAATTTCCAAAACATCTCCATGCACCCGGAAAGTACCGCGCTTGAAATCCATCTCATTACGCGTATACTGCATATCGATCAATCCCTTGATCACATCGTCCCTGTCAATCTCCATACCAGGGCGCAGGGAAACCATCATATTCATATAGTCATCCGGACTACCAATTCCATAAATACAGGATACCGATGCGACAATGATAACATCTTTTCGCTCCGCCAAAGCAGCCGTCGCCGAAAGA
>OLRY01002988.1_pt1 | contig 10027 bp, 6 predicted proteins | sample 1672541 | NCBI WGS metagenome assembly OLRY01 (sample SAMEA3136697, study PRJEB25190) | human gut metagenome | biome: human gut; feature: human-associated habitat; material: faeces | place: Austria | collected 2013
GAGGCCGAGGCCTTGAACCCCGGCGCCGACCCGGCGAGCCGCCAGCAGCCCTTTGCCGCCAACCGCCTCGTCCACGACTCCCTGCTCGTGCGCGCGGCCCTCTCGCGGCGGCTCGGAGAGGAAGAACCCCGCTCCGTCGCCTGCGTGTTCGACTTCGCGAGCCGGCTCGCCTCCTCGCCGGAGGACCTCACTCCCGAGGAGAACGCCGTGTTCATGAACCTGCTCCTCGGCGCGAAAGACGCCATTCGCGGGGATGGCGAGCACGTGAACACCCTCGTCCTTGTCGCCAACAAGGCCACCGACCTGCCCTCCTGGCTTGTGCGCGGCAACCCCGACGTGCGCGTCATCGCACTGCCCAGCCCCGATCGCCCGGCCCGCGAGACTTATCTCGACATCGCCTTCCCCGACCTTGCCGCGCCCGAGCTCGACCGCCCTCGCGAGAAACTCGTCGACACCACCGACCGCATGCTGCTCACCGAGCTGGACGAGCTGCGGCGTCTGTACGCCCGCGGCGGCACGGCGCCGGAGCATGTCACCGAGCTCGTGGACCTCTACAAGTACGGCATCCGCGAGAACCGCTGGAGCGCCATGATGGACAAGCTGCGCGACGACCCCGCGGCCGCCCTGCGCCGCCGCGTGAAGGGCCAAGAGCCCGCCATCGCCAAGATCGTCTCGGTGCTCAAGCGCTCGGTGCTGGGCTTCTCCGGCATGCAGCACTCATCGGGCACCAAGCCCAAAGGCGTGCTCTTCCTCGCCGGCCCCACGGGCACGGGCAAGACGGAGATCGTGAAGGCGGTCACCGAGCTTCTGTTCGGCGACGAGCGCAGCTACCTGCGCTTCGACATGTCCGAGTACGCCGCCGACGCCTCCGACCAGAAGCTCTTCGGAGCCCCGCCGGGCTACGTGGGCTACGAGGCCGGCGGCCAGCTCACCAACGCCGTGCGCGCCAACCCCTTCTCGGTGCTCCTGTTCGACGAGGTGGAGAAGGCCCATCCCTCCATCATGGACAAGTTCCTTCAAATCCTGGAGGACGGCCGCATGACCGACGGCCAGGGCCAGACGGTGTACTTCGGCGAGACCCTCATCTTCTTCACGAGCAACGTCGGCATCTCCGAAGAGCTCCTCGACGAGCACGGGCGCACCATCGGCCGCCGCAACATCGTGCAGCCCGGCGAGCCCTACGACGTCATCTGCGCCCGGGTCCAGCAGGCCATGGCCACGCACTTCAAGCCCGAGGTCTTGAACCGCATCGGCGACAACATCGTCGTGTTCGACTACATCTCGCCTGAGGCCTCGCGCCTCATCCTGGAATCGCAGATCCGGAAGATCAACGGAAACGTGCGGAACCGCTGCGGCATCACCGTGGCCGCCGCCCAGGCCACACTCGACCTTCTGGCCGAGCGCGCGCTAGCCCCCGAGGTGCGCGAGAACGGCGGCCGCGGCATCGGCAACCTGGTGGAGGATGCGTACCTGAACCCGCTGTCCACCTTCATCTTCGACGAAAACGTGGAAGCTGGCGAAGCCGTAGAAGCCGTCGCCAGCGCCGGCGCTGTCACGTTCCGCAGGGCCGATGAGGGGGCCGGAGCCACTGATGGCTGCTAGCCCGAACATCTCGCGGGAGCCGCGGCGGGACGTGGCACCCACCATCGTGGACGCCGCTCCCACGCTCGTGGACATCGACTCCACCGCCCCCGTCCTCTCCGGTGCCAACCTTCCCTTCCAAGGCGACGGAGACCGCACCTTCACCCTGCACACCGCCGACGTCATCGGAGCCGGCGGCCAGGGCACGGTCGTCGCCGCCACCGATGAGGAGGGCCGCACCTTCGTCGCTAAGATCGCCTACCAGCCCCACGCCGTGCGCGACCGCCTCGCACGCCGGGCCGTGCTCGGCTACCTGCGGCGCCTCATGGCCGAACACCCCCTCGGTGAGGAGCACTTCCGCGAGACGCACCTCATGCCCCTGTACGCCACGGGCCAGATCAGCGACGAGGTGCCGGGGCTCGGCGAGTCCACCTACGATGTGGTCGTCATGCCCCTGTGCGACGACGCCTTCACCCGCGACGGCGCCTCCTTCGAAGAGCTGCGCGACAGGATCATTCCACAGGCCGCCAGCGCGCTTGCGCACCTGCACGACGAGGGCATTGTGCACCGCGACGTGAAGCCGAAGAACCTCTATCTTCTAGAAGGCGAGGTGGTGCTCGGCGACTTCGGCATCTCCTCGGTGCTGGAAGAGGGCCGCGATACCGGCGCCACCAAGGTGGACCGCCGCACGCCGGGCTACTCGCCCCATTCCTCGGTGGTGCAGCGTGAGAACGACTGGTACGCGCTCGGCTACACCATCTGGACGCTGTACAACGGCGGCCGTCACCCACACCAGACGCTCATCGACGGCGACGACCTGTCGGCGGTGCTCGCCGGCGGCCGGCCCGTAGCCTTCGAGGCCCGCGCGCCCGAGCATGAGACGCTGGGCCAGCTCATCTACGGGCTCACCTACGCCCATCCCCAGGGGCGCCTCGGTTACGAGGACATCCAGCGCTGGCTGGCCGACCCGGACGCGTTTCGCTACCGCGACCCGCTGGACGCCGCCGCCATGGCGGGGCCAGCGGGCTATCAGTTCGAAGGCAAGGTCTACGAGAGTCGTGCCACCCTGGTCACGGCGCTGGCGAATAATTGGGAGAAAGCCAAGCGCCACCTGTACACCCACGGGTTGGAAGACTACTTCCGCAAACTCGGCGAGACAGATCTGGCCGTGGCCCTGAACGACATCACCGACCGCGATCCGGACACGCTGCCCGAGGACGAGAACGGCGACGAGGATCTGGGGCTTTCCCGGGCGCTTACGCTCATCGACCCGGCGCGCGGCGCTGTCTTCTGGAAGGGCGAGGCCGTCGTGCCCGGGGCCTCCGCCGTAGATGCCCTGTTTGCGCGAGCCTCGGCCACGCCGCTCGGCTTCTACCGCCTTATCGCCGACGAGGAAGCGGTGCGCGACCTTCTGGGCATCGTGGCCGTGGCCGGCTTTTCGGGCCCGGCCCGCGCCGGACTTAAGTGGCTGCGCGAGCACGAGGGCGCGAATGCGGGCGAGAAGGTGGATCGCGTGCTGGCGGTACTGGAGGCCACGGCGGCCGACAAAAGCGCCGTGCGCTCCTTCGCCGCACGCTACGGAAGCGACGGCTGGGCGTTCTGGGTGCAGCGGAACCTGAAGGCCTACCACGGACGCACCGGCGCGGGCGATAGGCTTATCCGGGCCGTGGGCTCCGCGACCGTGAACACCTCGGCACCCCTGGCTGATACCGTCGAGGCCCGCGCGCGCTTGGTTCAGCGTGCCGACGATATGGCCGCCCACACCGAGGGGAGCCCGCACATCCACCACTTCGGCATTATCCGCGCAAGCGAGACGGTGGTGCCCGCCACAGCCGCCGGCTACTTCACCGCCGAGCTGTTCGGGCGCCCCGTGCCCCGGGGCTTCGTCACCGAGCTCATGGAAGCCTCCGCCGCCGATAAGGCCGCCGTGGCCTGGGCCCGCAAGCATCTGCGCGGTGCCCGCGGCGACGCCCTTGCCGAGGATGCCACCGCGGCTCTGGAGGAGGCCGCCTCCCAGATAGATGCGCTGGCCGATGCCGAGGGCAAGCACGCCCCTGTGGACGGGCTTTCCAAACCCGTCTTCTTCGGACGGCTCATTCTGGCCGTCGCCTTCGTCCTTCTCGTGTGCTTCGTCACACCCCGCTTCACCTTCGGAAGCTGGCGGAGCGGCGTCGTGAATGCCGGCGAGCCGCTTATCACAGCGGCCACGGTGCTCATCTCCCCTACCGGCATGGGAGAAGGCTCGGTGTACCCGGACGCGTTCTGGGACATCTCATCGGTACCCACGGCCACCTTCACCGGAGCGGCGCTTCTGGGCTTTCTGGCGGCCGCCGCCACGGTGCTCGCCCCCAAGTTCGCCAACGCCGCCTTCGCCATCCGGGGCGTGCGCACCCGCGGGCAGACACGGCGGCGCGCCACCGCCCTGCGCAAGGAGGCGGCCCGCATTGCGGAAGGCGGCGGCGAGGCCGCCTGCTGGATCACCGGCAACGAGGAAGGGCCCGTCCCGGTGGCTCGCGATACAAGCGCCTTCATCGCGAAGACTCGGGCGCGCCGGCATCCCGAAGCCACGGCCACGGCCCTTTCCAAAGGGCTTTTCTGGGGCGGAGCACTCATCGCGGCGGCCGGCGTCACCATCGTCACCGCCTCGGGGCTGGGCTACAACGCCTGGGCCGACCTGGCCAGCGAGACGGGATGGGACTTCTTGCAAGACCAGCTCATCTGGGGCATCGCCTACTGCGGTCTGGCCGCCCTCTCCTTCACCGTCATCGCCATCGCGCGACGCGAGCACCCCACCATGGTCACGCTGACGCTGCTGACCATCGCCTGCGTCATCCCCTTCCTCGTCCTGTTCGCAGGCACCATCGGCATCTTCATCATTGTCCTCTACTTCATCTTCTCCCTCTTCCGCCGCTAGGAGCGCCCCATGAGCACCGATACGCCTTCAACCGACACTGCCGACATAAGCTCCGCCGCCTCTCTGGCCACCCTGGTGCACCGTCGCCAGAACCTGCAGATCCTCGCCACCTTCGCCGCCCTGGTGGCGCTCGTGCTGCTGCTCAACCTCACGCCGGTGCCGGGCTGGGTGTGCTCGTTCATCGAGCTGGAGCCCGACGTCCCCGCCGACCTGCTCGGCGAGGCCTACTGGGACGACTGCTTCGGCGGGCCTCTGGGCGACTTCGCCGCCGGCTCGCTTCCCCGCCCCGCGCACTTGAGCTACGCCCCCGAAGCCGACCAGTTCCTCGCCGAACTGGAAAAGCTCGCCGCCCAAGAAGAGGTCATCGAAGCTGCGGAGGCCGAGCAGGCAGCTGCCGAGCAGAGCGAAAAGGAGTCTTGAGAGATTCGCCCTCGTTACGCGCCTTTTATGCCCAGCCGATCAATCTGCGCCCGCGCGAACACCTCGATATCTCGCAGCTTCGAAAGGGACGCTCCCAGAGCGTCTTCCGTATCGCGCAGCACGTCGGACGCCGCCCCGCCAACACCTTCGCAAACTTCCTCGATGAGCCGCCTCACCATGCGCGGCGAAACATCCAGTTCCTTCACCAACGCCAGGAAATCATCTCGGCCGACCTCGTCGATCTTGTTGGTCGAGCCGATGCGCATGGCCATATGGCGGTCGAGACCCCCATACACCACCGTCGAGGCGATGTCGTATACAGGCGCCAATGCAAACGACGACCAGTCGGTGCCCCGAAGCACGGTGAGGTTCTTGAGGTGTCCGTCGCAATTTCCGAGAACGGCGTTCACCACCAGCAGGCGCACGAACGCCTCGATATCGCGCACCGGATCCGAAGAGCGCTCGTAAAGCGTATCCCGCACCTTCTTCGCGTAGCGCACGCCTCCCCTCTCGTACTTACGTTCTGGCAGAAGGCCGAGCACCTGGCAAAAATCCTCCTGGTGAAGCCGCTGAACCCGCCGTACTCCGCCACCAGCTCGCCGATCATCCTCGGAAAGCACCATGCGGTCGAAGCGTTCAATGACGAAGAGCGGTTGGACTCCAATGGTGTCGAGGTAGCACTCGGGCACGGAAAGTCCCGCCGCCTCGGCCAGACGAAGACAGTAGTATTCGTTCTCGCTCAACTGCCCGAACCGCCGATTCGCCGCCTTCACGATGTGCGTCGAGGCAGCAGTTCCCTGGGGTAGAAAATACTGCGGAAGAGAGCCAGATGACCGATCCACGTACAGACCCATCTTCGACTGGGCACCCGCCAGTGAGAGCTTAGCTTCCTCTTGCAACTTGGCGACTCCCTCCGCCCCTGCCTCGAACGCGCGGCCCAGCTCCTCACGCGATAAAGGCTCATAACCATAGGAGTCATCTTCGCGTTCGTCCGCACTCTCCAGGACAAGGGCGCCAATGCACTCACTGCCGAGAGCATTCAGCACTTTGAGGTACGACGAGCTTTTTACCTCCAGCGTTTTCGCCACAGCGGCAAGCGCGCCCCCTTCCGGAAGGAGATTCCGGAAGAACACTCTCGTTTGACGAGCAGGAAAGGGTCCTTCCCGAAGGGGAAGCAGGACAGAGAGAGGCTGGGCGACCTCGCTTTCAAGATAGGACTCGGCGTAAGAGAACTGCTCTTCCCGTCCGGGAATCGTCTCCAAGGTTCCGACGAGGTGGCGCTCGCCAGATATCTCGCCCCACACCTTCATGCGCATGGCCTACCTCCTCTCTTGCAAAACGATATTGAGTCCGACCATGTTCGCTACGCGAATCGCCTTGTCCAGCTGGGCCGTCGGCTTTCCGTTCTCCAGCTGGGAGACGAACATCACGCCCACGTCGCACATCTCGGCAAGCTCTCCCTGGGTGTATCCGAGCCGCTTGCGTCGCTCGCGAATCGCTGTTCCAAAGTCCTTCGCGTTCCGAATAGCCATAGCCGTCCTTGCTCTTTGTATTATCTCGATCGCGATAATACCACGACTATCTCTCGCGATTATTGCGAACGCGATAATTTGTCGGGTTTTCCATCTGATTATCGCGATCGAGATAATCATCTCTAGCTCATCCTAAAAACACCGGCATCCCTTTCCTCAGCAAGCAGCGATTAGGGCCGTCCGCGCCTGTACGGCAGCGAGAGCGAGTGCGATTTGGTAGACTGAGCCGGAACAATTACCGGAGCGCGAACCCGCGCCCTGCCGACCGTCGCGAGCGAGGAGCCGCCATGCAGATCACCCCTGCCGAAGTTGCCGAGACCCTAGCCATGGTGTCCAAGCAGAACTTGGACATCCGCACTATCACGTTGGGCATCAACCTGCGCGGCTGCGTGGACGCCGACGTCAATGCGCTGGCCTCGAAGGTTTACGACCGCATGACCTCGGCCGCCGAGAAGCTCGTACCCACCGCCGAGCAGCTCGAGCGCGAGTTCGGCATCCCCATCGTGAATAAGCGCATCTCGGTCACCCCCATCGCGGAGATCTGCGCCGCGGTCACCGCCGACGACCTCACGCCCGTGGCCGTGGCCATGGACCGCGCCGGCAAGGAGGTGGGCGTCGATTTCGTCGGCGGCTTCTCGGCGCTCGTGCACAAAGGCGCCACCCGGGCCGACCACAAGCTCATGGACTCCATCCCCACTGCGCTCGCTGCCACCGACCGCGTCTGCGCCTCGGTGAACGTGGGCAGCACGCGGGCCGGCATCAACATGGACGCCGCCTTCAAGATGGCCGGCATCATCAAGCGCGCCGCCGAGCTCACCGCCGATAAGCAATGCATCGGCGCCGGCAAACTCGTCGTGTTCTGCAACGCCGTGGAGGACAACCCCTTCATGGCCGGCGCCTTCCACGGCTCCGGCGAGGCCGACGAGGTGGTGAACGTGGGCGTGTCCGGCCCTGGCGTCGTGCGCGCGGTGCTCGCCGACCTGCCGAAGGAGGCCGATCTTACCACCGTGGCCGAGGCCATCAAGGCCACGGCCTTCAAGATCACCCGCGCCGGCGAGCTCATGGCCCGCGAGGCCTCCCGCCGCCTCGGCGTGCAGCAGGGCATCCTGGATCTGTCGCTCGCCCCCACCCCGGCCGAAGGCGATTCGGTGGCCGAGATCCTGGAGGCCATCGGCGTGGGCCAGTGCGGAGGCCCCGGCACCACGGCGGCGCTCGCTATGCTGAACGACGCCGTGAAGAAGGGCGGCGTCATGGCATCGTCGTCCGTGGGCGGCCTGTCCGGCGCCTTCATTCCCGTCTCCGAGGACGCCGGCATGATTCGCGCCGCCGAGGACGGGGCGCTTTCCATCGAGAAGCTGGAGGCCATGACCTGCGTGTGCTCCGTGGGCCTCGACATGATCGCCGTGCCGGGCGACACCACCCAGGAGGCCATCTTTGGCATCATCGCCGACGAGTGCGCCATCGGCATGATCAACAGCAAGACCACGGCCGTGCGCCTCATCCCCGCCATCGGCTGCCAAGTCGGCGACCAGCTGGACTTCGGCGGCCTTCTCGGCTACGCCCCGGTCATGCCCGTGAACCCCTACGCCGGCACCGTCTTCGCCCACCGCGGCGGCCGCATGCCCGCCCCCTTGAACTCGCTGAAGAACTAGCGGCTCGAAAACCATGATCTGCGCTTCCCTCGCGTCAAAATGCACCACGAATCGAGAACGGAAAATCGCCTAACCGGGGTGCGTGATTTTGTTGCCGACTATTTCCCGGTAGGTAGTTCCAAAAGACTAGCCGTGCAACTATAATAGAGGCGTACCAGCAAAGCCCGCTTCCTTCGTCATCCAAAACTCAGGTAGCACGGGCGGCGCAGGTGCAGTTGAATTAGAAGGGCCAGTTAGCGCTGGCCCTTTCTCTTTATCAACCTCAAACTGTCACTTTTTCATTTTCGTCGCAAAGTACCCTGGACACTTTCTCATTTTCGTCGCATACTAACGATAAGCTATAATCAGCGGCGAAGGAGGCATCATGCTGAAGCGAGCTGCCTACGAGCGACTTGTAAGTTGGAAGAAAGATCCCCACCACCGCGCTCTGCTTGTGGACGGCGCGCGACAGGTGGGAAAGACCTACCTCGTCCGCGCCTTCGCCCAGAGGCACTACGGCACCACCATTGAGATCAACTTCGTTGAGTCCCCCGAAGCGAAAGCCATCTTCGCGGGGAACCTCGATGCCGATACCCTCATCCCCCAGCTCTCCGCATTCAGCGGCACCGCCCTCACGCCGGGAGACACGCTCATTTTCCTCGACGAGATCCAGGAGTGCCCGCGGGCGCGCACGGCCATCAAGTTCCTCGTGGAGGACGGCCGTTTCGATTACATCGAGTCCGGCTCTCTCCTCGGCGTCACCTACGAAAACGTACCCTCCCTCCCCGTCGGCTACGAGAGCGAGCTGACGCTTTATCCCCTTTCCTTCGAGGAATTCTGCTGGGCCCTCGGAGAAAACGAGACAGCCCTCGAGATGGCGCGCGCGTGTTTCAAGGAAGAAGCCGCCGCGCCCGCCGTCATCCACCAGAAGCTCATGGAGCTGTTCAAGTACTACTTGATAGTGGGCGGCATGCCGGCCGCCGTGGCCCGATTCGCCCAGACCCGCGACATCGCCCAAGTGCAGAGCGTCCAGAAGGACATCTTAAAGCTGTACCGGGCCGACATCGTGAAGTACGCCCGCAACAAGGCCCACGTCGGCGCTATCTTCGACGCTATCCCTGCTGAGCTCAGCAAGAAGAACAAGCGCTTCAAGCTCTCCGACCTCGCAAAGTCGGCACGCAGCGAGCGCTACGAGAGCGACTTCATCTGGCTGGCCGACGCCGGCGTGGCGATCCCCTGTTACAACGTGACCGAGCTCGTGGCACCGCTGCGCCTCAACCGCCAGCACAGCGTCTTCAAACTGTTTTTGTGCGACACGGGACTCCTCGTCGCCATGCTCGGCGACGGCGTGCCGTTCAAGGTACTCCAGGGAGAGCTTGACATCAACTGGGGCGCCATATTGGAGAACGCCTTCGCCCAAATGCTCACAGCCAACGGATTCGACGCGCTCTACTACGAGAAGGCCAAGCACAGAGAGATCGATTTCGTCGTGCAGAAGAGCGGTAAGGTGGTGCCCATCGAGGCGAAATCCGGCCGGATATTCCGCGCCCACGTCGCCCTCGACAACGTCCTGCATGTCAAGGAGTGGGGGCTCGATTTCGCCTACGTCTTCTGCCGTGAGAACACGACGGTGGAAGTGGAAATTCCCGAGGGGCGCGACATCCAATGCGCCATCGCCTACATGCCCTGGTATATGCTCGCTTTCCTCAAACCCGACGCCCTTCCCGATTCCTTCGTCGTGGAGCTTCCCTGACGGAAGGCGACCTAGGTGCTGCGCCCATTGCAGCTTCAGAACTTTGCATTTTTGCCATTTCGCCTCTTTTCAACTTTGCATTTTTGCCATATTGGCCATATCCACTTTGTCAGTTTCATCGCAAGGCACGCTCGCCCTCGGTTTTCCCGGAGCAACGCGCTAGCATAGCCCCCAGAAAGCGCCCGCTGCATGCGGG
>OLRY01002989.1_pt1 | contig 10025 bp, 10 predicted proteins | sample 1672541 | NCBI WGS metagenome assembly OLRY01 (sample SAMEA3136697, study PRJEB25190) | human gut metagenome | biome: human gut; feature: human-associated habitat; material: faeces | place: Austria | collected 2013
TCAATAGCGTAAAGGGAATGGGCTCATCAAAAATCCGAAACACTGCTTCGGATTTTCCTTCGGTGAATTTCCGAAATGCAGCTTCGGAAATTCGCTCCTGATAGCACAGGTAAAATTTTCTTGCATTTTCAAGCGTATCTACAGAAAATCCTTTCCCAAACTCCGCATTCAATTTGTTCGAGAGCGTCTGAATGACCTTTTTCCCATACCCGGCTCGGTGTTCGCCCGACTGCTGTTCTTCCACGATCCAGCGTCCAAGCGCATAATAGGTCATGAGCTGCACGAGGTTTATCTGACTCGCGGCAATTCTTCTGGCATATTGAATCAATGCGATAGAATTGCGATACCTCCCAACATTACTCTGCGTCTTTTGGAACAGGATTATCAGGTAAAATCTCCATAATATCCTCAATCCCACATCCGAGTTTGAAACAGAACCGCTCCAACACTTCGACGGTTGTGTTTTCACCTTTTTCAAGTTTGTTTAAGGTAGAATAGCTGATACCCACAAACTCACGAAAGTCCTTCTTTCTCATATCCAGATCAATGAGCATTTTAAATAATTTTTTGTAAGATACTGCCCTTTTTCCACCTCTTCTTAAGCTGACTGTACGGACTGGCATTTTCCTTTATTTAGCATATCATATTTTCCAGCTACCAGCTCATCCTTCCCTCCATCCTCACCCTCTCCTGTCCGGAAACGATCTCTCCGATTTCATAGCAGTCACATTGCCGCGATACCAGCCGCTTTACGGCTTCCGCATGCTCCCGGCCTGTCACCAGCACCAGTCCGGCTCCGCAGTTGAAGGTTCGGAGCATTTCATCCTCCCGGATTCCGCCCTGTTCCCTGATATAGCGGAAAATGGCTGGAATCCTGAGGCGGGAAAGGTCGATGCGGGCCGTCAGGCCATCCGGAATCACACGACACAGATTGCCTGCTATTCCGCCTCCGGTAATATGGGCCATGGCATGAAGAAGCTTCCTTTCCACCGCTTCCTTCACCGCTTTATAGTAAGGTGTGTGCGGCTTCATGATCTGCTCGATAAAGGTCAGGCCCACGATCCTTTCCAGCTTGATCTGAGGCATCCACTCCATCATCAGCCGCACAAGGGAATATCCGTTGGTGTGCAGGCCATTGGATGCGGCTGCCAGAACCACATCCCCTTCCCGGACCGCACTCCCGTCAATAATTTTCTCCCTCTCCACAATCCCGGCAATGCTCGCGGTGAGCACGTAGGTGCCCGCGTTCACCACCTGCGGCTGAATGGACGTCTCTCCGCCCACAAGGGAACACTCATTTTCCCGGCAGGCATCGGAAATTCCCTTCACCAGCGCATGGATCGTATCCTTTTCTGCGTTTCCGCAGACAATGGTATCCAGCACGGCAAGAGGCTTTGCCCCCATCACGATGATGTCATTGACCAGATGATTGATCATATCATGGCAGATCGACTCCGTATAGCCATATTCCACCGCAAGCTTCTGTTTGGACCCCGGCTCCTCAGATTTCAGCACCAGAACGGGATGCTTTATGTCAGGAAAGTCAATGTCATAAAGGGATGCGAAAGCGCCCAGACCGTTCAACACCCGGCGGTCTCCACGTTCCAGTACATCGGCCATCTCCCGTTTCATGGCGTCTGTATAGGCGATGTCCACACCAGCCCTGCTGTAGGAAAGCCCTTCCTCCGCCCGTTCCCTGCCCGCCAGAAGTTCATCCGCCGTCACCCCCAGCACGGCGGCAAGCTCCGCCAGCAGCTCAATGTTGGGACATGCGGTACCGTTTTCCCATTTGGATACCGCCTGAAAAGAGATATTCAGCCGTCCCGCAAGCTGCTGCTGTGTCAGCCCGTGCTGTCTTCTTTTTTCCGCAATGAAAGCTCCGATTTTTTCCGTATCCAGCATAATTTCCGCTCCTTTCTCCAGGAATCAGCCAAATCAGCTTTCCTGTCCTGCGACTATTTTATCCTGTCTGAAGCCGCCATGCACTAACCGCTGCATAGAATCCGCTCCGATGGATTCAACCGCAGGTTGAAGCAGCAGGCCGGACACTCATTCCATTTTCAAAACCATTACGTCACCGCAGCCCTCAACAGCCGCTTTCACCGCCTGCTCCTCCACCTTCTGATCCACGAATACCTCCGCAAATCCATCCCGGAAAACCACATCGGTCACGCCATTCACCGAAGTGAGCGCTTCCCTGATTCTTTCCCGGCAGTTCTCGCCGGCGACTCCATCGATGTACACAGCCAGGTAATCCAGCCGTTCGATTTTGAAGATAACGGGCCTCGTCCCATCCGAACAGCAGGTGATCATGACCCTCTCATCCTTCATCCATCCCCGCATGATGGCGCCGCCCTGCAGGCCGGTGTAGATGTATCTAGCAATGGCATCCCAGGCCTCGGAGCAATGGGGAAAGGCACTGCCGCCAGCCGTTCCCTCCGCGGTGTACGAGGTCTGCTTCAGCGTGTTCAGCCCCATGTGCCAGAAATCGTCCGCTCCGGCATAACGCTCAAACAGGAATTCATCTCCCACATGATAACAGGGACAGGCTCCGGACTGTGGATCCGCACAATATTGAGCCTGAAGCTCGGGATACAGTTTTTTATCAATTACGGTTACTTTCACTTTATGCTGCATATTTACCTCCATATTTAAACGTTTTGGTTGCTACTCAACCAGTGCTGCGCCGATTGAAATCATCCGGGAGCATATGGTACAATGATTGCACGCAGTACAATCAAGACATCGAATTGTGAGGTGACGCCATGCTGACGCCGCGGTATTTCTTTTCTCAGGATTTCCGACAGTTCCAGGACTACTTTCTGTCCCGTCCGCACAGAAAAAGGACGTTTCAGAAGGGAGAATACCTCTGGGAACCCGGACGTCCCTGCGAAAAGATCCACTACTTCCTTTCCGGCGCCGCCATCCATTATGCCGATCATGAAAGCGGGCGCAGAAAAATCATCAGCTTTCACGGTGCGGGCACGGTTTTTCCCGGTTATCACCGGACGGACTACAGGATCGAGCTTTCTCTGGTCACCACGGCGCTGACCGAGATCCGGGCGCTGGAATTTACTGTCCCTCAGTTTCAGGAAATGTTTGAAACCAACACGGCTCTCAGCGAGCAGGTCGTCAACTGGTATGCCATGTATGTCAACCGCTTTCTGTTTGAGGCGGTACACCAGGAGTACAATTCCTCTCTGGTGAAAATCTGCAACCTGCTTTATCTGCTTTCCGGCAGCCCTTCCATCTCTTCGGAGTCTCCGGCCGCTCCTTCCGAATGCGCCGTCTCAGAAGCCGGCATTGATCTGACGCAGGAGGAGCTTGCCGGCCTGCTGGGCTTGAGCCGTGTACAGCTGACGAGAGGCCTTGGTGAGCTTCGAAGCCGGGGAATCATATCCACCAGCCGTTGTCGGATCCAGGTGCTCAACCTTCCGCTGCTCGCTGCACAGTGCACCTCGGAAACCCTGTAGCATCCTGCTTTTATGGTATCGGTCTGCACCTCTTTTTGTCTGCTTCAAATGATGCAGAAGGAAATGAAAGTTCACGCTGAAAAACGCCCCGTTACAGCGAGGCGAAGCTTTGCTTCAGAATAAGGATTACTATGTACGAAAGAATTCTGACAGATTTTGATATAAAATCCATCATGGATTCGGGACAGGTGTTCCGTATCCGCCCTCTCTCCGCGGCAGGCGAAACCTTCCTCGCCGCAGCAGGGAATCATGCCGTCCTCATCCGGCAGAAGCCGGAAGCAGAAGGCCGGATGCGGGTGTCCTTTTCCTGCACGGAGGAAGAATTTTCGAACTTCTGGAACAGTTATTTTGATCTGGACCGGGATTATGAAGCGATCCGCCGGTCGGTGGATCCAGCGGACGTCTTCCTCACTTCCGCCATCCGCTGTGGCTATGGCATCCGTATCCTGCGGCAGGATCTTTGGGAAACCATTATCAGCTTTCTCGTTTCCCAGAACAACAACATCACCCGGATCCGCCGGAGCCTGGAGGCGCTCTGTGAACGGTATGGAGAAAAAATTTCCGTAAATGCCTTCTCTGACGACCCAGATGCCCTCCTGACGGCCGGAAGCATCCACGCCTTCCCTTCTCCGGAAGCGGTTCTGGAGGGCGGGCCGGACGGCCTTGACGGGCTGGGCCTTGGCTACCGGGACAAATATATTTTCCGAATGGCGCAGCGTTGTGCGGGGCAGGAGGGCCGGGAATGGCTTGACCTGCTGCAAAAAAGCTCCTACGAGGACGCGCTGGCACTTTTGCTGAAGGAGTACGGCATCGGGAAAAAGGTGGCGGACTGCATCTGCCTGTTCGCCCTGCATCACGTGGAGGCTTTCCCCATCGACACCCATATGAAGCAGATCCTGGCCGCCTTCTATCCGGATGATTTCCCCTTTTCCCGATACGAAGGTTATGCGGGAATTCTGCAGCAGTACATGTTCTATTATAAGCTGACCCAAAGGAGAGCTTTGTAAATGGATGCAACAGACAAAAAGATTCTTTCCATATTAAAAGAAAACAGTCGGGAAAGCGCCTCGGAAATCGCGAAGCGGGTTTCCCTCTCCGTTCCCGCCGTCACGGAGCGAATCCGCAAGCTGGAACAGGGCGGCGTGATTGAAAAGTACACACTGCGGATCAATCCCTGCGAGCTCGGCTATAATCTTCTGGTCTTTGTGCTGGTAAAAATCGACGCCTCCAGGAATCTGGAAGCCTTCCAGGACGAAGTGACGGCCCTTGCCAATGTGCTGGAATGCCATCACATCGCCGGGCCGTCCGACTATCTTCTGAAGGTGCTTGTAAAAGACATGCAGGATCTGGAAACCTTTCTCTCCTGCACCATGAAGGATCTTCCCGGCGTGGCGGAAACCCAGACGCTGTTCTGCCTGTCCACGCTCAAAGAAGAATTTTCCGTGTAAAAAAGAGACCCGATGGCTCATTTTTCAGCGGTTTGCGCTTCAACTCCGGGCTGCAGTGCTCTCCCGGCGGCGTCAGCGTTTCAACGAGCGCAGATGCGCCTTCGTCTGCGCGTCCACACAGCGGGATTCGGTCGTTTTCTGAATCGCCCGGTTATAGGTAAAATCATCCAGCGCACAGGATGCGAGATAGCTTTCCGTTTTCTGCGGGAAACGCACGTAGCACATGGAAACCGCCCAGGCCACGGCCATTTTCACATAATAGGCCGGATGACGGATGCTGTCGTATAAGGAAAACAGCCTGTCGATGTATTCCGGGTTTATGTAGTAATCCAGAGACATGACCACGGCGAAGCGGACGAAAAACTCCTCCTCCGACTGAAAATAGGGCAGGAGAAAATCCCATACCTCTTCCGGATATTCCCGGGCGATTTTCAGCGTGCTGCAGAAGCTGTCGCAGACGGACCAGTTATCGATCAGAGGCAGAAAATCTGCGGTTTCCGCAAGGATTTCCGAAAGCGGCGCTTTCGCCCGCCTGCGGGCATAGCCGATCAGGAAGCCCTTCAGCATGATTTCTTCAAAAAAGACTTCCTTTCTGTCTCCTCCATCCGGAGCAATGCTGTCCGCATAGCCCTTCCAGTCTTTGGCGGCAAGCTGCTCCGCCAGCTTTCTCAGCTTCGGGAGACGCACCCCAAGGACATTTTCCACGCCCGGAAGCAGGGACGAGGAAAATTTCTGATATTCCGGCTCGGCAAGGGCCAGGAGCCGTTTTCTGATCTCAGTTTTCTTTTCGGAAGAATGCTGCATACTTTTTTCCTTCCTCCACATAATGCCGGGCGTTTCTCAGGCTGGCCGCCTTTTCCTCCTCCGTAACCGGACGCCGCACAACGGCAGGACTTCCCAGAACCATGGAGCCGTCCGGGATCACCGATTTACCCGTGACCAGCGCGCCTGCTCCGATCACGCAGTCCGAACCGATCACCGCCCCGTTCAGGATCACGGCTCCCATGCCGATCAGGGTTCTGTCCCCGATGGTACAGCCATGCACGATCGCTCCATGCCCCACGGTCACGTCCTCTCCGATATGAACCGGGAATCCCTCGTCCACATGAACCACCGCATTGTCCTGAATGTTGCTTCCCCGACCGATCACAACGGGCGCGTCATCCGCCCGCACCACGGCATGGAACCAGAAGCTGGTATCCTCTCCCGCCGTCACATCCCCGTAAAGGTCTGCATCCGGCGCAACGAACGCCGCCTTTCTGCGGATTTCCTCTCTTTGATCTGAAATTTGATCCGAAATACAATGCCCAACGGAATCCTTTCTTCTTATTTCCATGATTTCCCCTTTTCTGCTGTTTTTTCATATGAAAAAAAGAAAATTCCTTTCTTCCATACATGAAATCTGCTCCGTTTTCATAGAAAATCCGGCTCCGGCCGCTCTCCCTAAGAGATCCGGCCAGGAACCCTTTCCAGTGATTCCATCATAACAATGGGGCTGCCAAAAAGCAATCCCCGGCATTTATTCCAATCCACTCCGCAGCATAACCTGAAACGGATTTTTCCCGTTATCGTTCACCGGAAAGCCATTCCCTGACAAGGCCCACGCTGACTCTGGCAGCCATGGCAATTTTATCTGCGCTCATCCCCATATTCGCAAGCGAAATTGACATCTCCTTCGCCTTTTTCATCTCTCCTTCTCTGATTCCTTCCATTTTTCCTTCCATCTTTCCATCCTGAATCATTCCCTGAATTCCACTGCACATATTGTATCCTCCTTCCGTTGTCTGATATTTCCGCGTTCTGATTTTCTTCAGCTCCGGCGAGTGCGTCAATTCCTCCAACGCATTCATCGCCGTTTCGGAAACGTTGCTGAAATGCTCCCGGTTACCGGCAATAAACCTTCCAAGACGCTCCTTGTTTTCGGCATATTTCCGGAATCCGAACACCGTCCGCAGTTCCCCCGTATAGCTGCAGATTTCTTCATCGCTCATCCGGCAGACGTCAAGCAGGTTCATGTCCACCTGCACTGCGCAGGGCGCTTCCGTCTCCGTTTCAAAAAGATCTGACAGTCTCATCGGCCCGTCCCAAGGCTCCTCACCCCAATACACCACCAGCGTCACACAGCGGACAATCCGGTCTGTCTTTAAAAACCTTCCAAGATATTCCCCAGCCGTGATGCCGGGCAGACCGCGCATACGTCCGCCTTCCGTTTTCCATTCCGCCTCATGGCGTTCCCGGATGATCTGCATCTGGCGGGCATAGTTGACAAAATCCAGTTCAAGCACCCGAAAGGGCATGGCATAATCGATCTCCGACTGGTTTTCTATGCCGAGAACGGCGAAAATTCTTTCATTTCTGACGCCCTTTGCCACATCCCGGTACTGTACCAGCGTCGTCCCGCCGCCCTCCTTTGTCACCCTGATATGGGCGGTCTCCTTTATATTTTCTTCATCCAGTTCCTCCGGCGACACCGGCTCATCGGCCAGCAGCGTCCGGTTGAAAAGCTCGGCAAAATTTTCGTTGTTTGCCTGAAACAGCAGGGTTGTGACAGAGTCCTTTTTCATACCCTGTCCGGCGATTTTCCCATCGCTTTTGATTTTCTTTCGTGACTTTTTTTCTTGTAATGTCTTTCCATCCTCTTTCACAGGCAGGCTCCTTTCCGTACGATGTGAAAGCGCAAACGCGCTTCTGTTCCGGCAGGAGCCGTTCTTCAGACACTCCTGCCGATTACCGCAATGATATTGCTGTAATAATGGTTGTTGGGTAATTGGGTAAAAAAGAATTCAGCATAGAGTTCTGAAAGAAACGTCAGAGAGGACATCAGACATTCTGTCCTGACGAAAGCCGAATGGCTTTAAATATAGAAATTTATGCTTATGTGCATTGTAGCACCTCTCGGGCATGCATACAAGAGAAATTTGTCAGAAAAATTTGTCTTGATTTGTCAGGAAAATTTGTCTTGAAAACCATTTCTCTGAAACAAATGTCTGCCCGCGCAAATACGGCGGCCATTTGCCGGGCGCATCACGCAAATCGGGAGCGTTCTTCACGCTCCCATTTCGATCCCCGCACAGACGGGCCATCCGGCCATTCATGCATAATACTTCGCCTGCGCATTCCACAGCTGCGAATACAGCCCTCCCGCGGCCAGCAGCTTTTCGTGGCTGCCCCGTTCTGCAATCCTTCCGTCATCAAAAACCATGATGTCGTCGCAGAAACGGCAGCTGCTCATCCGGTGGGAGATATAGATGCTGGTCTTGCCCTCTGTCATTTCATCGAAGCGGGCGTAGACTTCCGCTTCCGCCAGCGGGTCCAGGGCGGCTGTCGGCTCATCCAGAACCACCAGAGCCCCATCCTTGTACAGGGCGCGGGCAATAGCCAGCTTCTGGGCTTCTCCACCGGAGATTTCCACGCCCTCACCCGTATCCTTATAGAGCAGGGTTTCCAGTCCCTCCGGCATGTTTTTCACAAACTCCCGGGCGCCAGCCTGATACAGAGTTTTCCAAAGTCGGTCATCGTCCCGCTCATATCCGGTTGCCACATTTTCCCACACCGGGAAGGAAAACAGGCGAAAGTCCTGAAATACCACGCCGAACAGATCCCGGTATTCATCGGGCTTATATTTACGGATATCCACCCCGTTTAAGGTGATACGCCCTTCCGTTGGCTCATACAGGCCGCAGAGCAGCTTAATGAAAGTGGTTTTTCCCGCACCGTTTCGTCCCACCACCGCCATTTTCCGCTTCATGTCCAGACGGCAGTTCACATTTTTCAGCACATATTGAGCGCTTCCCGGATAACGGAAGCTCACATTTTCAAAGGCCAGCTCATATTCCCCGTCATCGCGCTTCTCCACAGGGATCGTGCCGTGGGAATGCTTTTCCTCCACATCCAGAAAGGCCAGAAATTCCCCCATGTAAGCGGCGTTTCGGCGGATGGCCGCATTGTATTCGATCAGGGAGGCACAGGCACTTCCGAACTGATTCAGCGCTCCCACATACCGGGTAAAGGCTCCGACCGTGATGGCGCCGGAAATGGTCTTTAAAACCACCAGCAGATAGGAAAAGACGGTAAACAGGCCGCTGGTAGCCATGTTTTCCATGGTCTCTCCACGATTTACATGAATCCATCGCCTATAAAAATCGGTCATTCCAGTAAGCTCCTTTTCCCCATTTTTCAGGAGCATATCCTGCATTCCGAAGATACGGATGATCTTGCCCGCCCGATAGTTAAAGAAAATATTGTTGTTCAGGTAGGTAAGCTTTTCCTCCACTCCTGTATGGTTCCGGAAAAGTTTTTTTCCCTTTTCCGCATATTTATGCGCCGTGCGCACAGAAAGGAAGGCCATTCCCATAAGAGCTGCGCCGAACAGGATCAGAGAAATGCCCGGTGAGGAAAGCAGAGCTGCCGCCTGTCTAATTCCATCCTCCCACCCGGAAAGGGGCGTTATGCCGCCTGCTGCCGGGCGCGTCAGCACAAGCTGCAGAGACAGACCCACGGAAACGACGATGTTCAGAAGAGCTTTCAGCAGTTCCCCGTAATTAAGAACCACAACCCCCACGCTTCCATACATATCGCAGGTCCGCTCCGCGGTCAGGAGTTTTTTGACGGCATCCGGGTCCTCCATGGTCTCATAGTCCAGGGAAATCGCTTTTTTCGCAATCCACAGATACACGATCTGCCAGAGCCGGTTCTGTACAGTCCGTACCTTCTTTAACAGCACCTCTCCAATGCTTCCCAGCACCAGCGCGGAAACAGTGAGCAGAAGAGCGTACCCCGCAGCCTGCCGGAAGCGGGCGGCAAGCAGACTGTCAATCAGGGCCGATGTGAGGAACAGACCTGCATAGATCTCCGCCAGATTCACACAGATCATCAGAAGGTTCATGGGAAGAATGGTAGAATCCGTCTCATGCGCCATTTTCAGAAGCCGGAAGCCCGTCCGGTGGGCGGACACAAATTCACTTTCCGCCCATTTTTTTCGTATTTTTTCCACAAATATTCTCCTGTTATCCAAGGCCGCCCGCCTCCTCTCCCTCTCTGTAATACTGCGCCTGAACGGAAAACATGTTCGCATAAGCGCCGCCATTTTTCATCAGCTCCTCAT
>OLRY01002994.1_pt1 | contig 10002 bp, 9 predicted proteins | sample 1672541 | NCBI WGS metagenome assembly OLRY01 (sample SAMEA3136697, study PRJEB25190) | human gut metagenome | biome: human gut; feature: human-associated habitat; material: faeces | place: Austria | collected 2013
GTCTGCCCCCTTTGGCCACTCGGGAATCCATCCGTGAACAACAAAAATATTATATATAATAATTAATGAAATTGCAAGCTTTTTTTCGAAAAAAATAATAATTCTTACAGTATCAGCATTTTTGGTAAAACACTGGACTTACCAAAGGAAATCTGCTATTATGAGTACGGTTGGATATAAAGGACACGGTTTTTCCGTATCCTAATACAGGTTAGGAGGATTTTATCATGTTAGTAAACGCAACAGAAATGCTGAAAAAAGCAAAAGCAGGCCATTATGCAGTTGGTCAGTTCAACATCAACAACCTTGAGTGGACAAAAGCTATCCTTCAGACAGCTCAGGAGCTCAACTCTCCTGTAATCCTTGGTGTTTCCGAGGGTGCCGGTAAATATATGACAGGTTATAAGACTGTTGTAGGTATGGTTAACGGTATGATGGAAGAGCTGAACATCACTGTTCCGGTTGCTCTTCATCTTGACCACGGCAGCTATGATGGATGCCTGAAATGTGTTGAGGCTGGTTTCTCTTCCATTATGTTCGACGGATCTCATTATCCGATCGATGAGAACGTAGCTAAGACTAAAGAGCTGGTTAAGATCGTTGCTGAGCACAACATGTCTCTTGAGGCAGAGGTTGGTTCCATCGGTGGCGAGGAAGACGGTGTTGTTGGTATGGGTGAGTGCGCTGATCCTGAGGAGTGCAAGAGAGTTGCAGATCTCGGAATCAACTTCCTTGCAGCTGGTATCGGTAACATTCACGGAAAATATCCGGCTAACTGGCAGGGCTTAAGCTTTGAGACTCTGGATGCTATTCAGAAACTGACAGGAGATATGCCGCTTGTTCTTCACGGTGGTACAGGTATCCCGGCAGACATGATCAAGAAAGCGATCAGCCTTGGCGTTTCCAAGATCAATGTAAATACAGAGTGCCAGCTTGCATTTGCTGAAGCTACACGTAAATACATTGAAGAGGGTAAAGATCAGCAGGGTAAAGGATATGACCCACGTAAGCTTCTTGCACCTGGAGCAGAGGCAATCAAAGCTACTGTTAAAGAGAAAATGGAGCTTTTCGGATCTGTCAATAAAGCATGATGAATCGAAAATAATATATAAAGGAAATCGGAACAGGAGCAATCCTCTTCCGGTTTCTTTTTTTATGATAAAATATCAATATTTCCACTATATAAAAAAATGAACATGTTTCTTGATTTTTTTATATAGTGAAAATGACCTCCCCGATTTACAATAACATCAAGTTGATCGAGAAGCAAATTTAAAGCTTATCGGTCAGGGATATGCAAATGGGGCGTTATAAGCATATCCAGGGAACGAACTGAATATCATTTAAGGTAAAGGAGAGGTACGATTATGAGAATGAAAAAAGCAACAGCATTTGGTCTTGCAGCATTAATGGCAGCTACCATGATCCCGGCAGTTCCGGCCATGGCAAAAGGAGATGACAGTGAGGGTTCTGTTTACTATCTGAACTTTAAACCGGAGCAGGCAGATCAGTGGTCAGACCTGGCAAAGAAATACACCGATGAGACTGGTGTACCGGTTACCGTTGTTACAGCTGCTTCCGGAACTTATGAGTCTACTCTGAAATCAGAGATGGCCAAGGATGAGGTTCCGACACTGTTCCAGGTTAACGGACCGGTTGGACTTGCATCCTGGAAGGATTATTGCTATGACCTGAAAGACAGTGATGTTTATAAAAATGTGGAGAGTGACGATTTCGTACTGAAGGATGACAGCGGTGCAGTTGACGGTATCGCCTATGTAATTGAAACATATGGAATTATTTACAACAAAGCGCTTCTTAAGAAATACTGTGAGATGGATGGCGCTGTGATCAAGTCTGCAGATGAGATCAACAATTTTGAGACATTAAAGAAGGTTGCAGATGATATCCAGGCTAAGAAAGATGACCTTGGAGTTGACGGTGCATTTACTTCCGCAGGCTTCGATTCTTCCAGTGACTGGCGTTTCAAGACACACCTTGCAAACCTTCCAATCTATTATGAGTACAAAGAAGACGGAATCACATCCACAGATGCGATCAAAGGAACCTATCTTGACAACTTCAAGAACTTGTTTGACCTTTATATCACAGATTCTACCTGTGAGCCAAGCCTTCTTTCCAGCAAGACTATCGATGATGCAAATGCTGAATTTGGTCTTGGAGAGGCTGTGTTCTATCAGAATGGAACCTGGGCTTATGATAACATCAAAGATAACGAAGTAGCAGATGAGGATATGGGAATGCTTCCAATCTACATTGGTGTTGATGGTGAAGAGGACCAGGGACTTTGCACAGGCAGTGAGAACTACTGGTGCGTAAACAAAAAAGCAGATGAGAAGGATATCCAGGCAACTCTTGATTTCCTCAGCTGGGTTATCACAAGTGATGAAGGAAGAGAATCTATAAGCAAGGAAATGGGATTTACAACACCATTCAAGACCTTTGATGAGAATTATGAGTCTGCAAATCCGCTTGTAAAAGCAGCCAACGAATATGTAAAAGCTGGTAAAACTCCGGTTTCATGGAACTTCACAACCATGCCTTCTGAAGAGTGGAAAAACCAGGTCGGCAGTGCAATGCTTGAGTATGCACAGGGTACCGGTGAGTGGGATGCTGTGAAAACTGCATTTGTTGACGGATGGGCAAAAGAGTACAAAGCAGCAAATGAAGGCTGATAAGGTATAACTGAAACATGATCACGAAGAGGTGGGCGGTTTCCGCCTGCCTCTTTTAATGGAGAGAGGATGCGTAAAGTAGGGAAGGATGCATCCTCAGGAGAAAGGAAGAGAAAACATGCAGAATAAGATGATGAAAAAGTATTTTCCGGTTTTTGTCCTGCCTACCCTGCTGGCATTTACCATTGGATTTATCGTTCCCTTTATCATGGGTGTATATCTTTCCTTCTGTAAGTTTACCACAGTAACGGATGCAAAATTCGTGGGATTACAGAACTATGTGAAGATTTTTACTGAGGATGGAACCTTTGGACATGCATTATGGTACACCACCGCATTTACGGTTGTATCAGTAGTTCTGATCAATGTGATCGGTTTTGCAGTTGCGTTGCTTCTGACCAAGAAGATCAAAGGAACCAATATATTCCGTACCGTATTTTTTATGCCAAACCTGATCGGTGGTATCATCCTTGGTTATGTATGGCAGCTTCTGTTAAACGGTCTGCTTCTTCAGATCAATAAAACACTTACATATTCATCAGTTTACGGATTCTGGGGTCTTGTGATCCTGATGTGCTGGCAGCAGATCGGATATATGATGATCATTTACATCGCAGGTATCCAGAACATTCCTGGTGAACTGATCGAAGCTGCACAGATTGATGGTGCAAACAAAGGACAGCTTCTGAAACATGTGATCATTCCTATGGTCATGCCGTCCATCACTATCTGTACTTTCCTGACACTTACCAACTCCTTCAAGCTTTTTGACCAGAACCTTGCCCTTACAAATGGTGAGCCTTCCAACATGTCAGAAATGCTCGCACTGAACATTTACAATACCTTCTATGGACGTACCGGATGGGAAGGCGTAGGACAGGCGAAAGCCGTAATCTTCTTTATCCTGGTTGGAGCAATTGCCATGATCCAGAATCGTCTCACAAGAAGTAAGGAGGTACAGCAGTAATGAATAAAAAAGTAAAATTCAGCGGTCTGTGGACTGCGATCCTGAGCGTGGTATCTGTTGCTTATATTTTTCCAATCCTTCTGGTTGTGATCAATTCTTTTAAGAAAAAAGCATACATCAGCCGTTATCCATTTGCGATTCCTACGGATAAAATGTTCGTAGGTCTGGAAAACTATGTAAATGGTCTGGAAAAAACAGGATTTTTCCAGGCGTTTGGCTGGACATTATTTATCACAGTATTTTCTGTTGCGGTAATTCTGCTCTGCACTTCCATGTGTGCCTGGTACATCAACCGTGTTACCAACACGCTGACAAAAACCATGTACATGCTGTGCCTGTTTTCCATGGTCGTACCGTTCCAGATGGTAATGTTTACCCTTTCCAAGATCGCAAACATTCTGAAACTGAATACTCCGTGGGGACTGATCATCATTTATCTTGGATACGGAGCAGGACTTGCGGTATTTATGTTCAGCGGATTTGTAAAATCCATTCCGATCGAGATCGAGGAAGCTGCTATGATCGATGGCTGTACTCCGATCCAGACATTTTTTAAAGTAGTTCTTCCGGTTATGAAACCGACCTGTGTAACAGTAGCAATCCTGGAAACCATGTGGATCTGGAACGATTACCTTCTTCCATATCTGGTACTTGATATCAAGAAGTACAAAACAATCTCCATTGCGATCCAGTATCTGAAGGGTGGCTATGGTACGATTGATATGGGGGCTATGATGGGAGTTCTTGTCCTTTCTATTATTCCTATCATCGCATTCTATCTTGCATGCCAGAAATATATTATTGAAGGTGTGGTTGCAGGAGCTGTTAAGGGCTGACAAATCAACTGAATAATGGTAAAATGAAAGAAAAACGGCCTGATCTGCGTGTCTTTACGTGGATCAGGCCATATTTGGCGAGGTGGGGAATGTACAGAGTTTTGGTGGTAGATGATGAAAAACTGGAACGAGAGGGAATCAGATTTCTGCTGTCTATGGAAGAAGGTGAGTGGGAAATTTATGAGGCTGCCAATGGAAAGCTGGCGTTAAATGAGCTGCGCAGCCATAAGATCGATCTGATGCTGACAGATATCAAAATGCCGCATATGGATGGTCTGGAGCTTTCCAAAAAAGCAAGAGAAGAGTATCCGGGGCTGGAGATCATCATTTTCAGTGGCTATGGAGATTTTTCTTTTGCACAGGAAGCGATACGTTATGGTGTGACAGATTATGTACTTAAGCCTGTTGATCCAGATCGTTTTCACGAGACGATTCAGAAAATACAGGCAGCGATTACATCCCGGAAGGACAAAGAACAGCAGTCGATGAAAGAAAAAAGTTTTCTGCAGCAATATTTTCTTCTGAGCTTTATCTATTCAGGAGATCAGGAACGGCTGAAGGATGCAGAGGGGATCGTGGATCTGGCAATGTGGAAGGAATGGCACTGTGCGATCCTTATTGAATCAGATGAAGCTTTTTTTGAGTCTGCGAATGATGAGGTTCCGGAGGAAATCATGGAAGAGCTGCGCAGATCGTTTTTTTACCTGAATCTGAACGGACGCCAGTCATTGCTTCTTTTCAAAGATGTATACTGCGATTATGTACTTGTGGCAAAAAATGTCTACACTCTTCTGAAAAGACTGCATCCTGTGAGGTTTCACCTGGCAGTAAGCAGACGTTTTGACGGATATCAGGAGCTTCCGGATATTATGGAGCAGCTGGAACAGCAGATGGAAGAGAAATTCTATCATCCGGATATCCATGTTTACACCAGTGAAGAAGATGAGGAAAAAAATACCCGGGAAGAAGAGCAGGATTCCAGACTCATGGAAAAAATCTCAGAAGATATTTCCAGAAAAGATGTGAAGCAGCTGTGGAGCCACTTCCGCAGTCTGGCATCCAAATATCAGTCCAATACCCAGTTTTCTGCCATGTATGTGAAATTTGTTTTTTCCAATGTGATAAGGGAGTTGTTCCAGGAGAATCGTTTTGCGGGAGAGCACAGGCTGGATCTGGAAGTGGATCATCTGTATAGCTGTTCTACCATTCAGGAGATCATTGAGGTTACGGAGAAAAATATCCACCAGTACGAAGAGTTCTTGGATCGTTCCATGAGCGAATCCAGAGATGAGGTGGCAGCAGTTAAGAACTATATTTACAACCATTATGCAGAGGATCTGAACCTTGAAACACTGGCAGAAAAAGTCTATCTTTCTTCCGGCTATTTAAGCTTTATTTTTAAGAAGGAGACAGGAATGAATCTGAACCGTTTTATCCGTGTATTCCGCATGAAAAAAGCAAAAGAGCTTCTGTGTACAACAAACATGAAAGTAGCTATGGTCAGCGAAAAGGTAGGTTTTACCAATTCGTCATACTTCTGCCGCAGTTTCCGGGAATATTACGGAAGCAGCCCGGAGTCCTACAGAAAGGGAAACAGTGAGGATGAAGAAGCTTCTGATGAAGTATAAAAATATGAAATACCGGTACAAACTAACGCTTCTTCTTGTTGTGGCCAGCTTTGTTCCGATGACAGTTCTGGCTTTGTACAGCCACAGCCGTATGAGCAGTCTTGTGCGGGAAAATGAGATGGAAGATATGTATTCTATCCTGGAGCAGACAAGGGAGAATATTGACGGCCAGATGGAGATTTATGTGAGCCTTCTTAATTATCTCACCTATTCTCCGGAGATTCTGGAAGTGATCGAGAATAAGGATATGGACCGGTATACCGCTTATGAACAGTATACAGAGGTAGTAGATCCACTTCTTACTGTGCCGAAATCCTATCATGATGCTATTCTTGGAATACAGCTTTTTGCAGAAAGCATTCCGGTACGCCATGAATATACGCTGGTTCCGCTGGATGAGATGTGCGGGGAATGGTGGAGCAGCAAACTGGACGGAAGTGTGATGGCGCAGTGGATCGTAGACCGTGACAATCGGCAGATCGCAGCTGTGCGTGAGATTTATAACGGAAAAAAACGTGACGCCGTTCTATGCATTACCCTTGATTATGAAAAAGTTTTCCGGCCTCTTGCCAATATTATTGAGAGAAATTCCGGCGGCATAGTGGTAGATAAGCAGAAAAATGTGGTTTATCACGGGGAAAATCTGGCTGCCAGCGATATTTCCGCGCAGAAAAGTACCGAAAAAATGCTGGACAGGCTCAGGGAGGAATATACTTATGTCAGCACCAGCGGCCACGAAACGAGATGGACTTATTATTTTTATAAGCCGCCTGCAGTGATTGAGAGCTCTGTCTCAAAACTTCTGATCAGTGAAATCCCGTTGATCGGCTTCTGCGTTGTGATCATTATTGTTCTGGGAATGACTTTTTCCAAATTGTTTACCAGAAATATTGAACTGCTTACCAGAAATATGGAGCAGGTCAACCAGGGAAGCCGAGAGGTTACGGTTTACAGCGATTCACAGGACGAGGTGGGTCAGCTGATACGGAGCTTCCATCATATGATGGATGAGATCAACCGGCTGATCGAAGAAGTTTATGAGAATAAGATCGCGCTCAAGGAATTTGAATTGAAAGCTCTGACTGCACAGATCAATCCTCATTTTTTGTATAATTCTCTTTCTATTATAAACTGGATGGCTATTAAAAGCAGGCAGAAGGAGATCAGCCGTGTAACGTTGGCTCTTTCTACTTTTTATCGGACTGCTCTGAGTAAAGGTGCTGATATGGTGACTGTGGAGAACTGCATCCGGAATATTGAGGCTTATCTGGAAATCCAGCTGATCATGCATGATAATGACTTTAAAGTGGAATGGAAGATCGATCAGGAGGTGCAGCAGGAACTGGTACCTAAGCTTATTTTGCAGCCGGTGGTTGAAAATGCGCTGGAACATGGTCTTGATGTAAAGGAAGAAGGGGAAAAAATCCTTCGGCTTTCGTTTTTTGCGGACGGCAGTGACGTGGTGATCAGGGTAGATGATAATGGAATGGGAATGGAGCAGGAGCAGGCCAAGAAACTGATCACCTACCAGGCTAAAGGTTATGGATTAAAGAATGTCAATGACCGTATGTGTATTTTATATGGAGAGGAATATGCCATTAGGATCTTAAGCGAGGTTGGAAAAGGAACCAGAGTTGAGATGAGAATTCCGGGAAAGGAGAAAAAAGATGAGAAGGCATAAGCTGAAAACCGGAATGCTTCTGATACTAAGTGCAGTGCTTTTTCTTACAGGATGTACTTCCGGCGAGAAAAAAAGCCAGGATACAGGCACGAGAACTAAGACGGCACAAAGGCAGAAAGCATGGAAGGAAGCTGAAACTTCTCCATGGGGAAAATATCCTGAGACAGTGACATACACCCTGGGCCAGATGAAGGGCACCGGTAATTCCAATTTACCGGAGGGGGAGACATATGAGAATAATGCCTATACCCGGTATCTGAAAAAAATCCTTAATGTACAGAATAAGAATATTTTCATGGAAAGTGAAGAGGGGTATGATGAGGCTTTGAATATTCTGGTAAAAGACCGGAATCTGCCGGATATTTTTCTGGTGTCGGACAGGGAAACACTGGAGGAACTGGTTGAAAATGATCTGATTGAAGATCTGACAGATGTATACAAAAGCTGTGCATCAGACAGGATCAGGGAGATGTATGAAGGCTATGGAGATGAGCTTCTGGAATCCGGAACTTTTGACGGGAAGCTTCTTGCACTTCCGGAAACTGCCATTGATCATGGTCCGCAGCTTCTGTGGCTCCGTCGTGACTGGATAGAACAGCTGGGACTTACAGAGCCGAAAACACTGGAGGATGCTTTTTCTGTGATCCAGGCTTTTCAGGAGAACCGGATGGGCGCAGAGAGATGAAGAACCGGTAGGTCTGGTGTGTGATCCGGGTCTTGTGGGAACTGTCAGTACCAGTTATTCCATGGATGCCATATTCGAAAATTTCGGGGCTTATCCTGAACAGTGGATCCGTAATCCTGAGGGGGAGATCGTGTATGGATCGCTGACTGAAGAGACGAAGAATGCGTTGTCCTGTTTGCATGATCTTTATAGCAGAGGGATTCTGGATCCGGATTTTGCACTGCGTGCACAGAATAATATCCGTGATCTTGTTGTGGAGGGAAAATGCGGGGCTTTTTTTGGGCTCTGGTGGACGCCTAATAATCCTTTGATGGATGAGTACCGTCAGAATAAAGACGCGGACTGGCAGCCTTATTACCTGACTTCTGGTGCCAGGCGGCAGGTTGAAGTATATTCTACATTTCGGGATAATAAATATGTAGTTGTGCGCAAAGGATACGAGCATCCGGAAATCGTGATGAAGGTTTTGAGTGTGCTGTTTGATTATTCCCGGTATGAGGCTGATGATACAGAGGAAATGAATGCTTATTTTGCCTTGAATGTAGATCCTACGGCCAGGCCGCTGATGATCAATGTGGATTATAATGAAGCTACGTATATGGTGACAAGGCATATCAGGGAGGCTCTTTACGGTTCCAGGATGCGGGAGGAGCTTAGTGCTATCGAGGCTTCGTATTTTGATGCATGCAAAAAATATCTCGGCACAGATTCTCCGTCTGTGGAGGAGTGGGCTGCCTATAAATCCAGGATCACGGCTGTGGGACTTCTTGTAGATGCCTCTTATCATCCGCCGGAGAGAAAATATATGGGTGATGGGGACAGTGAGATCCCGCAGACTTTACAGCAACTGGAGAAGAAGGCTTTTATCCAGATCATTATGGGGAAAAAGCCTTTGAGTTATTTTGATACGTTTGTTAAGGAGTGGTATCGCAAAGGCGGCGAGGCTCTGACTGAGAGTGTACGCAGTGGAAAAATGTCCGGGACAGACTGAGATGGTATGTCCTGGGCTTTTTTGCTTTTCCGGAAAAAATGTTTGGGTGTGAGAAAAACTTGACAAGAAAGTTAGAGGCCTTTAAAATAATAAATGAAATGAACTTTGCATAATGGGGGGGAGTAGTATGAAGCAGTGTATGGATGCGGATAACCTTCACAGAAGACTGAAGAAGATTGTTGGACAGGTACAGGCTATTGATCGGATGGTAGATGAGGATATTCCGTGTGAGGATATTCTTTCTCAGATAAATGCGGCAAAGTCGGCCTTGCATAAGGTGGGACAGGTTGTTTTGGAGGGCCATATCCATCATTGTATACGGGATGGAATCACCCATGGAGATCCGGATAAGACGATAGAGAGTTTTACTAAGGCTGTGGAGAGATTCGCTAATATGAAGTGAGTGAGCGTGAATAGTGAAGATTAGCAGGAGCAGTGCGGAGCTACCTGCTTTTTTTGTGGTTATTAACGAACGTACGCCGTGGAGCTGGGGTCTGTCCGGGCAGGGCTTCGTCGGG
>OLRY01002998.1_pt1 | contig 9988 bp, 8 predicted proteins | sample 1672541 | NCBI WGS metagenome assembly OLRY01 (sample SAMEA3136697, study PRJEB25190) | human gut metagenome | biome: human gut; feature: human-associated habitat; material: faeces | place: Austria | collected 2013
GCTGCTTGAGCTGGCGCTGTTGCTCGTCGATCCGGATGAGCAGCGGGTCCATCTCCTCGTATATCTCGTTCTCCAGCGGGTCGGCGAAGTTGAGCGCGTCGATAGGCTTCATAATGCGCCGCGTGAGCGTCTTGGACAGCACGAACACGAGGACGGCGGCCACGATCACGGCCACGAGCACCGGCACCAGCATATCGCCCAGGAAGGCCAGAAGCGAGTGGCGCGACTCGGACAGGCGGATGATGCTGCCGTCGTCCAGCTTCACGGCGGCGTACACCGTGTCGGTGCCCAGCGTGTCGGAGAAGCGCATGGTGGCCGCCTGGCCGTTCTCCCCCGCCTCGCGGACCTCGGGACGCCCGGCGTGGTTCTCCATGGCGGCAGGGTCGGCGGCGCTGTCGTAGAGCACCTGGCCGTCGGCCGCGATGAGCGTGTAGCGGGTGAGGCCGGCGAACTGCTCCTCCAGCGCGGGGATGTTCGCCGTGGTGGGCGACGCGTTGAGGTAAGCCGCAGCGTCCTGCGCGCTGGCGGCGAGCTCGGCCTCGGCGTCGTGCTCGTAGGACATATAGTAGATAGTGGTCATGACCACGCCCAGCACGAGGATGACGCCCAGCGTGAACGCCAAAACGCCCGAGAATATCTTGCCGGAGAGGCTCTTGACCCGCAGGTGCGTAGGACTCATCGGGCGCTCCGTCCCGCGCCGCCCCGCCGGGGAAGGCCCCGCATGCGGAAGCTCATGGCTGCTTGACGCAGTAACCCACACCGCGCACCGTCTGGATGTAGGCGTCTGCACCCTCGACGGCCGCCGCGAGCTTCTGCCGAAGCGTCTGGATGTGCACGTCGACCGTGCGCGTCTCGCCCACGTAGGTCATGCCCCACACGTCCTCCAAAAGCTGGCGACGCGACAGTACATGCCCCTCGTTCTGCATGAGCGTGCGCAGAAGGTCGAACTCCTTGAGCGTGAGCGCAACGTTCTCGCCGTCCACGGAGACGTCGTGCGACGACACCGTGAGCGCAATGGGGCCGCACGAGAACTCGTCGTCGGCCGCCACGGCCGGCGCGGCGGCGCGGCGCATGAGCGCGTCGAGCGGCGTGCCCGCCTCCGCGATGGCCCGCTCGAGCGCCACCACCTGGGACACCTCAAGCACGGGAGGCTTAAAGGGGGTCGTCGCATCGGCTACGGGACGATAGGCTTCCACAAGCCGCGGCAGAGACCAGGCCGCGTTGGCCGGGCTCGGCGAGGGCAGCACCTCGGCGGCCAAGCCACTGGCAGCCTCGCATAGCTTCGCGTAGTAGCGCCCCGCCGCCGCACCCGTGCAGAACACCCGGCGCACCGGCGCCTTTTCCAAAACGCGCGACAGATCGTTGGGGTGGGGGTTGGCGATGGAGGCGTCCGAGGCGCCCCGGATGTCGCAGCTTTCCAGCACGTCCCACAGCGCGATGTGATGGCGCAGCAGCAGATCGGCGCGCTCGGCGTTGTCCTCGGGCACCGGCTCGTCGAACAGCGCAGCGAGCACGCGCCAGAACCGGTTCTGCGGATGCCCGTAGAAAAACGCCGCCTCGCGCGATTTCGGCGAGGGCATCGTGCCCAGCACGAGCACCTCCGAGCGCTCGTCAAACACCGGCGGAATACCGTGCTCGATGTGCTGCAGCGGCTGGGCGCAATCTTTCATGGCAGCCTCCCTTTGCTCCTCGCGCGATGGCCCCGGCGGGACGCGAACGGCCGCTTGCGCCCGACTCCTTAGGTGAGCAGAAACGACGCCGCGATGAATCCCGCGATCACCAGAGCGAAGCCTACCACAAAAGCCCACGCTGCGGGGCGCCCCAAATTGATCGTCCAGCCGATACCGAAGCGCTCAGGCAGAAACAGCGCCGGGTCGTCGGGGTTCACGTAGAAGATGCCACCCTTCCAATACCGGTCGTTGTCGCGCGGCATGGCGCCGCCGCGCCCGTCGGCGCTCACCCGGGCGAGCAGGCGGCTGCCGTTCTGGCCGTACACGAGACTCACCGCGGTGCTCGCCACCAGTATGACCGCCACCACGACCCCGATGGGCACGAGAGCCTGGGCCATGGAAAGCACGCCGAGAAACGTCAGCTGGATAACGGGCCCCAGCAAGCTCACGAGCAGACCCATGCCGACGAGCATCACGCTCTGAGCGCGGGCGAACATGCCGTAGGCCCAGGCGCTCGCCGCCGGCATGGCGGGGTCGCTGCCCTTTTTCGATCGCAGAATCACCCAATGGGCCACGGTGAGGCATACGGCGATGAACAGCACGAACAGTACGGGGAACGCGACGACGCCCGGCGACTTGCCGGCCCACTCGTTCACTTTCCCCGCCAAATCCATGTGCAGGGGCACCTTGTCGGGCATGGCGGGATAGCCCACGATGCCCATGGCCAGCGTAATGAGGATCACGGGCACGTACAGCAGATCCCAGGCGAGGGACAAAGGCTTCGGGAAGGGCTCGTCGCCGATAAATCCCGCGCTGCGGCGCCCCTCGGCCACCCAGCCCTGAGCCTTTTTGTAGCGCTGCACCTTCGCGCGGAAATACAGCATGAGGGCGTAGCCGCCCACGCACAGGACGAGGGCGGCCACGACCAGCGTCGCGACGAAGGCGTGCTCGGGATCGAGCGCAAGGGCTGCCGCGCACGCAATCGTTGCCGCCGCCGCAAGCGCCAGCATGATCGCAAGATAGGTGCGTTTCAGGCGGCGCAGATAAGGATCGCGCGCCACATCGTCGGGCACCGTGACGGCAAAGCACTCGCGCTTCGGCATGAGGTAGGGCGTGAGCGCCATGAGCACGCCCATGAGGGGAACGACGAGGGTCAAAAGCCCGAGAAGAGGAATTACGGGAGACGTCACGCTCATTGGGGCACCACCGCCTCGCCCGCGGCTGCAGCCGCACCTGCCACCGACGACGTGCCTGCACCCGCGGCCGCCACCGACGACCCACCGGCAGCCTTCTTCTTCCGCGTCGGGCGCGGGGCGGGCTCGGCATCTTCCATCACCCCGTAGGCGCGTGCGGCCTGGGCAGCGGCCGCTTCCAGAAACTGGCCGCGCGCGCCGCCCCGGGCTCGGAAGGCCAAGGCCAGCTTGAAGAGGTCGTCCTCCATCTTCACTTGGGCCGATGCGTCGGCGTCGGCGCGATCGGCGGCAGCTGGATCGGCGATCACCGCCCCGGCGCGACCGCGCATGCGCACGTAGCCCTCGTCGCGCAGCACCGCGTAGGCCTTGTTCACCGTGTGCAGGTTGATGCCCAAGTCACTCGCTAGGGAGCGCACTGAGGGCAGCGACTGGCCCGGCTCCAGCTGGCCGGTGGCGATGCCGGCCACAATCTGGTTGCGTATCTGCAGGTAGAGCGGCTCGGCGGCCGCGGCGTCGACGGCGATGAGCATGGGGGCGTCCTTTCCGAGCGGCCCGTAGCGGCGCGCTACGGGCCATTGACTTCTTGTTCTACTCGGAGTATAACATAAACTGTTCTAGTTGTCATAGAACAAAATACGGGCGATCGGCTTCTCGTCGCCCCGCGAAAGCCGCCGCGGCCACCCGAAGCCCTGCCCGCTCGTTCCCGACGAAAGGACTCCGCTATGAAACGCGCCCTTGTCTTTCTCGCCATCACCTTCGGCATCACCTACGCCTACGACTTTCTCGTGGTGTACCCCATCGCCCAAGGCACCGCCCCCTACGCGAGCGAGTTCCTCTCGCCCGACCTCGCCTACATGGTCTCCGTGGCGCTCACCATGCTCTTCCCCGCCCTGGGCGTGGTGCTCACGCGCCTCGTGACGCGCGAGGGATTCCAAATGTGCGCCTGGTGCACCGTGCTCGCCATCTTCCTCAGCTACGTGACCATCCGCACCGGCTCCACGTTTGCCGCGGCCATCGGGCACGGGGCCGCGAACGGCACGACTAACGGCGTGACGCTGTTCTCGCTTTCGGGCGGCAACCCCTTCGTGGGGCCCTTGTGCACGGGCATCGTGGGCGGCCTGCCGCTTCTGGCCGTGGCCGCGATCATGCTGTGGGACATGCGCCGCCGCGAGAAAGCCGGAACGCTGCACATCCCCGAAGCCGGCCTTCCCGACGGGATGCACCGGAACCGCCGCTGAAGGGCGCCCGTCGGCCGGACTGCCCGATGGCCCACACCCGGACCACCGCGAAAGAGACGGCCATCGCTCCACCCTCCTTCCCCGATGGCGTATACTGGGCGCGCGACAGACTGGGAAAGGAGAGCGAGCAATGACGGAGCTTCTATGCGTGGGAGCGGGCGGCGCGCTGGGCGCCATGGGACGCTACGGCCTGGGGCTCATCCCGCTGGGAAGCGAGCTGCCGCTCATGACGCTGCTCATCAACTTCCTGGGGTCGGTGGCCATAGGGGCCATCGTGGAGACCTCCGAGCTGGCCGCCGGCGCCCTTTCCCGCGAGGCGGTGCTGTTTTTGAAGGTGGGCCTATGCGGCGGGTTCACGACGTTCTCCACCTTCTCGCTGGAGACCCTCGGGCTCATCGAGGGCGGCCAATACGCCATCGCCGGCGCCTACGCCCTGGTCAGCGTCGTTTTGTGCGTCGCCGGCGTGCTGGTCGGAAAGGTGCTCGCTCGCGCGCTCATGCCGACAGGCTAGACGCCAGAAGAGCCGCGTCGGGGGCCTTGGCTAAGACTGCTAAAAATTCTAAAGGCTCTAAAACTGGTAAAGGAGCATTCGCTTCTACTATCCCCGCTTGCAAATAGTCTAGGGGTTCGCTAGAATTTGGGCGCGCCGGCATTCCCCCTTCAGCGTCGTGCAGCGGGTCGGGGGCCAAGTCCTATGCACCGGGTGGGTCGAGAGTGGCGCACGACCCATCGCCAGCGAGAAAGGTGCATCATGGGCGTGATCAAAGCCGTATGCACGAGCGATATCAAGGGAATCCAGAAAACCGAGCAAGCCGTCATCGAGCTTAGGCCCAACTGGGGCATCGAGGGCGACGCCCACGCTGCGCCGTGGCACCGCCAGGTGAGCCTTCTGCCCTACGAGCAGATCGAGGCATTCAAGAACCGCGGCGCCGAAGTGGGCCATGGGGCGTTCGGCGAGAACATCATCGTCGAGGGCTTCGACCTGAAAAGCCTCCCCATCGGCACGCGCTTCGTCTGCAACGACGTGGTGCTGGAACTGACCCAAATCGGCAAGCAGTGCCACGCCCACTGCGCCATCTACCACCAGATGGGCGACTGTATCATGCCCCGCGAGGGCGTCTTCTGCAAAGTGATCGCCGGCGGCACCATCGCCCCCGGCGACCTTATCGAGATCGCATAGCAGGTCGCGAAGAGGCAGACAGCGGGGACGCGCAGAATCTAACGTCCCCGTAACTGGCCAAGCAACTCTGCCAGTTTTTCAATAATTGGCAAGGCAACTTGACCAGTTTTGTGAAGGTTAAACTGCGCGGCTACTCGGCGTAGGGGGTAACGAACTCGTCGATGGCCTCTTCCGAGACGCCTGCTTCGAAGCGGCGGCCGGACCGCCGCTTTCCGCATCGTTTTCCCTATTGTCGCGGGCACTCTCGTCAAAAGCAACTGCGTGTTCGTCATGGCCCATAAAAGATAGGCATACGAGCACTCACTCACGTTCTCGGTCGACGAACCACCTCGAAATTGCAGCAAATCACCGGTTATGAGCGTCTGGGGGCGCTAACCGAATACGGATTTGAAAGAGCCGTATCACATACAGTCTGTTGACCTGGAGTTTTGCCAAGGGCCTTTCGCGCTGAACTCCTTCGCGCGAGAACCAGACGCTCATAACCGTCAATCTCATGCAAAAACAGGGGGATTCAACGACCGGCAGAAACTTCTTCGCTCTCGCAATTGTGCCTTGACTTTGAGCTTACTCGAAGGTTTAGGGTAACGAGAAAGCAAGTGCGTAAAACTTGAAGGCGCGCAATGAGCAGTAGCGTCGGAAACACCCCAAAAGAATCGAGGAACCTCATGCCCAAAGTAGTACAGACCGCCGGCCGCGATGCGCTCGGCACCTTCGCGCCTCAGTTCGCCGCCTTGAACGACGATGTGCTGTTCGGGGAGGTGTGGAGCAGCGACGAGCTTACCCTGAAGATGCGCTCCATCCTCACCGTGACCACGCTGGTGGCCAAGGGAATGGCCGACGGCTCGTTCGAGCACCACGTGGCCAACGCCAAGAAGAACGGCGTCACGGCCCGCGAGATGGCCGCCATCCTCACTCATGTGGCCTTCTACGCCGGCTGGCCCAACGCCTGGGCTGCCTTCCGCGTGGCGCTGAAGGTGTACGCCGCAGACCCGCTGGACTTTGAAAACCCCGAGGGTCACGGCGGCCTGTTCGGCCTCGGCGCGCCCAACGACGCCTACGCGCAGTACTTCACGGGTCAGTCCTACCTGAACCCGTTGACCGATTCGGAAAAGACCCAGTTCATCGCCAACGTCACCTTCGAGCCAGGCTGCCGCAACAACTGGCACATCCACCACGCGGCCGAAGGCGGCGGCCAGATCCTGCTCGTCACCGACGGCGAGGGCTGGTACCAAGAATGGGGCGAGCCTGCCCGCAAGATCGTCGCCGGAGACGTGGTGTATATCCCAGCCAACGTGAAGCACTGGCACGGTGCCACCGCCGACCGTTGGATGAGCCACGTGGCCTTCGAGGCCCCGGGCACCGATTGCGCAAACGAGTGGTGCGAGCCCGTCACCGACGAGGAGTACGCCGCCCTTTCGTAACAGCACGCACGAGTGGCCGCCCAAGTGTCTCGCAAATCGCTGGCACCCTAAACGGCTCGGCTCCGACGCCATCGAAGTAGGAGCCGAGCCGTTCCGCATACTTGCATCGCATTCAAGCATGCGTCAAATATCGAGTTATAAGCGACTCGCCGCCTCTCGGTCAACGAACCGTTCGGAAAACGCATGAGATCTTGAGTTATAAGCGTCTTAGGAGACAGATCCTTCAGTGACCCGGAATAGTCTCGATGCGCGCGAAGCTTTGACCAGGCGTTTTCCAAAAACTTCTTCCGAAGACCGAACGCAACGCAGAGTTCAGACGCTTATAACTCGAGATCTCGTGCAAAAAAGGCCTCCCTCGAGAGCAAAGCCCTTCCCGGGTGGCTCGGGGCTACTGCTCATCCCGGTAACGGCGCTCTTTGTTTGTGCGACGTTGGGGTACACTACGGGCACTGTCCTGTTTCGAGAAAGAGCGTCCCTTGCGTATCTCCGCCACCACTCCTGCTGCCTTCCTACGCGAGCACGCCGTGCTTGTGGTGGCGGCGATGGCGGCTGCGGCTTCCGCCCTGGCGGTGCCGCCCGACGAGGCCTATCTGGGGTATTTCGATTGGAAGACCCTTGGATGCCTGTTCTGCGTGCTGGCCGTGGCAAGCGCACTGCGGCTCATGGGCGCTTTCGACCGGGCGGCCCGCGCCGTCATCGCACGGTTTCGCAGTCCTAGGCCCCTCGCGCTGGCCCTCGTGCTCACGACGGCCGGGCTTTCATGCGTGGCAACCAACGACATGGCCCTTATCATGATGCTGCCACTTTCGGCAGCCACCCTTATGGGCGCAAACCTCCCCCGTCTCGTGGCGCCCGTGTTCGTTCTGCAAAGTCTGGCTGCGAACCTCTGCGGGATGATCGTCCCCTTCGGCAACCCGCAGAACCTGTATCTCTATTCCTACTACGGGCTCGACCTCGGCGATTTCCTGGCCGCTATGGCACTGCCCTTCGCGCTGTCGACCGCCGGCATCGTCGCCTGCACCTGGTGGCTGTGCGGTCAGTCGAACGGCAGCTGTGGCCGAGACGATACGCGCAGTCTCGCCGTGCCGATGCCGCTCAGCCGACGGCGCCTGGCAATCTACGGAGCGCTTGTCGCCCTCACTTTGCTGGCCGTATTCCGCATCGTGCCCGTCGCCGCCGCCGTCGCCGTCGTAGCCGCCGCGCTCGCCGCCCTCGACCGGCGCGCCTTGGCCGCCGTGGACTGGGGCCTACTCGCCACCTTCGCCTGCTTCTTCGTGTTCGCGGGCAACCTGGCGCGCGTGCCAGAGGTGTCCGCATGGCTCTCGCCCCTCATGGCCGATCACGGCCTGCTCGTGAGCGCCGGCTTAAGCCAGATCATCAGCAACGTGCCCGCCGCTGTGCTGCTCTCCCACTTCACGGGCGCATGGCAGCCCCTGCTCGTCGGCGTGAACATCGGAGGCGCCGGCACCCTTGTTGGCTCACTTGCGAGCCTCATCACGCTGCAGCACTTCACCAGCGTGCGCAAAATCTTCCCCCGAGCGACCGCGTTGCCCGAGCTATCCACTGGTCGCTTCCTCGCCCTGTTCAGCGTGCTGAACTTTGGTTTCCTGGCCATTCTCTTGATTGCTTGCGGGATGGCGTCTTCCTTCTAGAAAAATCTTTCGATTTCGAAAGATTTTTCTAGAATTAATAATTCCGTGATAATATTTCGCAATCGAAAGATTTTTTGGAGGAGCCCATGTTCAGCATTACCGTTGCCGAAGCCAGCGCAAAGCTCGGCGTGAGCCCCGCCCGTGTTCGCCAGCTCATCAAAAGCGGCGTGTTAGCCGCCGAACAAGTTGCGGGCATTTGGCTCATAGACGAAAAGAGCGTCGAGGCACGCCGCGAGCACAACCCCGGTCGCGGCCGACCAAGCGCGCGCCTGAGCCAGCCAAACATCTCCCGTTACCTGCTCATGAACCGCGACCATGAGGTGCTCGCTTTCCGTTTCGACGCCTCGACGGGAGAATTTCTCGATGCCGATGAGATCATCGACGCCAAACGCGCTCCCCTTTCCATCATGTCCCCGCGGGGAACAAAAGCCTCGAAAACCGCACTTTCCTACTGGTGGTGTCATCGTGCCATTCCGAAGGCGCGCCACGGCATCGAAGCGAAGCTGGTCGAGCTCGGCGTTGCCGACACCTATGATCTCCCCTTCAAAAGTATGGGGCTCTCCCTTTCCGACCAGTACTGGATCAAGCCCTATGGAAGCGAGATTCGCTGGAGCGACGTCAACTACTTCGAGAACGATTTCTCCGAAGCGCCGGTCGAAGAATGGATGGCCGACGTGGGCCTCGACTCCCCCGACAACACCTCCGACGGCGTTCTTTCCAAACGCTGGGTGTGCCGCAATGGCGAGCGATGCTTGCTCAAGGGAGGTACGCTGCTCGATCAGGAACCCTACAACGAGGTTATCGCCACGGAGCTTTTCTCGCGCCTGCTGTCTGACGGAGACTACGTTCCCTACACGCTGATCGAATGGGGCGGCGCGCCGGTCAGCTCGTGCCCGAACTTCGTCGGCCCCACCGAGGAGTTCATCCCCGCCTACTACGTGAACGAGGTTCTCCCTCAGGTCCCCCACCGCGACAGCTACCGTCATTACGTGGAATGCTGCGCCGCGCTGGGCGTGGAGGACATCGAAACAGCCCTCGGAAAGATGATCCTCTGCGACGACATCATGGCCAACACCGATCGTCACTGGCGCAACTTCGGTCTCATCCGCGATGTGGAAACCCTCGAGTACCGCGCTGCCCCGTTGTTCGACACCGGCTCGAGCCTCTGGTGCCGCGTGCCCACGCGAGAGCTGGCTTACACGCCCTTCGTGGTGAATATGCGTCCCTTCTACGAAGACGCCGACCGGCAGCTGCGTCTCATAGGCGACACCTCTTGGCTCGATCTGGACAAACTCGCGGGATTCCCCGAATGGGCCAGCGATTTTCTCGACGAGAACCCTTCAATGTACGACCGCACCGATTTCATCTACGAAGGGTTGCAGAAGCGCATCGATTTCTTGCATCTGCTGTTCGGCTAGAAGCAACACACGACCAAGCACCGCCCTGCCCATCGCGCCCAGAAAACGCCCACAAAGACATCTCCGTAAAGGCATCGAGAGAAGAGGCAGCTCCGAGCCTTCTATTTCCTTGCCGCCTCGGTAGCTAAATCGATAAGTTCCTCTTTCGAGTGAATGCCGAGTTAATCCTCCTTTGCAGATTGTGGGCTAGGAGGAGGACTCCTCATCGTCTGAACT
>OLRY01003001.1_pt1 | contig 9979 bp, 9 predicted proteins | sample 1672541 | NCBI WGS metagenome assembly OLRY01 (sample SAMEA3136697, study PRJEB25190) | human gut metagenome | biome: human gut; feature: human-associated habitat; material: faeces | place: Austria | collected 2013
CGCCGCCGTGGGGCTGGGAGATCGCGAATCCCGCTTCCGTCCTGACCGTGAGTATCTCCAGTTCCGGCTTTGTGTAAGCTGCTTTCATCAGATAGGTATTTTTACAGCTGAATCGGGACGGCTGTCACCTCCGTCCCGATAGCTGGATTTCTTGTCGCCGAAGCTATTCGACCGTGTAGGTGAAGTCCGCGAACTCGACGTGGTAGGCGCCGCCCGTACTCAGTATCTTGAGCATGATGCGCTGTCCGTTCGTGACCGTGAACGTGTGGGTCTGAACTCCCGACTTGCATTCCCTGTCGTTGCCGTTCAGAATGTTATTCCGGTCGCGGAGCCAAGCTTCCGTAATCGGGCCGTTGCCCGTTACGCCGATCCGATATTTTATATTCACCAATGCCCGGTTGGTCGCTACTTCAAAGGATATTTTCACGGTTTTCGAACCGTCGCACTGGATCGGAGCCGTCACGAACGCGCCGTTGTTGTCGTCGTTGAATCCTGCCGGAACCTGCAGCTGGATGCGGTTCTTCTTGAGTTTGTCGTCGTCGTTCTTGTCATTCTTAAGCTCTCCGCGGTAGAAGTACCAGCCGTCGAAGATTCCGTCGGGATCGTACTGGGGATCGACGAAATAGAATCCGTTGTCCTTCCACGTCCCGGTGCCGTACTTCTTGTCGACCGCGTCGGGTACCCCGATCGTGACCGTCTTGCTGTTGCACGGTACGCTCATCGTATAGTGGTGGTTGCGCTTCAGGCCGGCGAGGGTGAACGACTTGTCCGAATAGGTCAGTCCGTCGGCGGTCATGACCTGCACGTTCATCGTCGAATGGATGCTTACGGGCAGCAGTCCGATCGTAAACTCCTTCCGGTCCGTGGGAATGGTGATCGAATTGGTTACCGACGATGCGGTGAAGTTGCCCAGACGGTCGATCGTGCCCGCGGTCGGCATTACGTCGCCGCTGGTGCTGATGATGATCTTCTTGGGCGTCTCGTTGCTTTCCAGTCCGAGGCTCATCCTGATGCGTGCCATCAGCGGCCGGAAGGTGAAGTTGACGGGCAGCACCGTCGAATCCTCGTTGATTTCGAACGGGGTCTCCCAGACGTTCGTGTACATGAAGTCGTAGTCGGCCAGATTCTCCGTACAGTAGGATGTACCCCACGTGTGGTTGAAGACCTTGTTTACGGCGTCGAACGTGGCTCCGCAGCTGTACGGATAGTGTGCCGCCGCCAGCGAATAGCTGCCTGCGGGCACGTCGCCGGTAAAGGTGGTGGTGGCGCCCGTTTTGTCGGCCGTGAATTCGAATTTCCGCGTCGCGGAGCCGTCGTAGAGGAATACGGCGACTTTGTCGCCCTGCACCCATGTGGTCTCCGTGCCGTCTACGGCGGTGCGGGTCTCGCCGGCGACCGCATCTTCGGGAATGGTTACCTGAATGTATTTCGCCTCCGCCGGAGCCGTCGCAGTCTCTTCTTTGCTGCATGCGCTCATGCCGGCTGCGGCGAGCATCGCTATAACGAATAGTTTTTTCATAAGGCTTTTTGTTTTGAACGTTAATTTTCGGGACTTCGGAGTGCTATTCGTAATCGTCGTAGGAGAGCGATCGCGTGCCGCCCAGCTCGCCGCCGCCGGTTCCCGGTTCGATGTCGCTGCTTACGGCAAATCCTTTTTCGACGCGCACGGAGATCTGAACCAGCTCCGGTGCTTCGTAGGGCATTGATTGTTTTTTCATGGTCATTGCTTTTTTTAATTGATGAGTGTGGCGTTGATTTTATCTGTTCGTGCGTTTCCGATTCGTGCGGATCAGGCCCTTACGCAGAGCACCCTTACGCGGAACGTCTCTTCGTCCCTGCGGAGCTGCACCTCCACCACGGCCGTCCGCCGCCCGGTCCGGTGCAGTTCGCGGAGCTGGGTTTCGATCCTCTGCTCCTCCGCCTGCGGGAGCTGCTGCATGATCCAGAGGCTCTGCCGGCGGGGAGCGTACACGCGCACCCTCCCCTCCTCCAGATATGCCAGCAGGTGATGCGCCGCCCCGGAGGGCGTTTCATTCGTGACGGTTGCTGCGGTCCGGGACATGAATCGGTCGTTTTCGGGGGTTATTCCACGATGACGGCGCGGTTCAGCTCCGGCTCGGCAAAACGGTTGTTCGTATCGCCTTCGGCCTTCTTGATCAGGCGTTCGGGCGCGATGCCGTATTTGTTCTTCAGCAGGTCGTAGACATACTCCATCCGCTGTTCGCTCAGACGCTGGTTCAGCTCCTTGCTGCCCGTGGCCTTGTCCGCCGAACCGATCAGCGTGAAGGTCTTCTCCTTGTCGGCCTTCATGGCGTTCCTGACATAGAATTCGAGGTTCGTCAGCTCCTTGCTGTCGAGCGTGGCCCTGCCGATCTTGAAGAAGAGCGCAACGGGCGATGCGGCGACCTTCTCCTGAGCTACGACCTTGGGCGGCATGCTGCGCAGCTTCTCGTTCTCGTCGTTGAGCGCCGTGTTTTTCGATGCGAGGTCGTTGTTGTTCTCTTCGAGACGCCTGATCCGGTCGAGGTAAGGCGTGAAATCCACCGCCTGCGGTTTCGAGGCGCGTGTGAATCCGCGGCGGTTGAATTTGTACGCCAAACCTGCGGTGACCGAAAGCATTCCCTCTCCGATGCGGCCGCCCGATACGCCGTCGAAACGCTGGTTTACCAGCAGACAGCGCGCTTCGAGCGTGAGGTCGAGCGCCTTGCACAGACGCACGACGTTCAGCAGGCCGACGTCGAATCCGATTTCGTTGTCATGGGTGTCGTTGCCGTAGGAGCGGGCCCAGCCCACGCCGGCGAAAGGCACGAAGTTCCACGTGCGCTCCTCCTTGTAGCCGCCCACGGCGTTCGAGAAGTTCCACAGAGCGTCCGCATGCAGGTACGACACGCCGAACTTCTCCTCAAACCAGTCGCCGTCCTGCTTTTTCGCGTACATGGTTCCGGCGGTGGTCCAGCCTTTGGCCTGCAGTCCGGTGTATCCGACGCGCGCGCCGATCGAGGGGGTGAACCATTTGCCGACGTGAATGTCCAGCGCCGGAGCCAGCCGTTTGCCGAATTTTCCCTGAGAGTCGTGCTCGCCGAAATAGAGGTTTATACCTCCGGCGATGCCGACGAAAATGTTGTCGGAGAGCCGGTTGGTTTCGTAGGGGCCGCGTACGACGCGGTTTTGCGCATCCCGGTTGCCGTTCTCCTGCGCCGAAGCGCCGCCGCAGACGAGGGCGAATAATGCAATGAGGTAGAGACGTTTCATTTTTTAATGTTTATTGGTGATTGATGTGTCGTTCCGTCGGTTCGGCCGCAGGCAGGTATGCGTACGGCTGTTTGGCCCAGTTGCGCGCGGAGCGCGCCGGGGAGTCGAGTTCGTCGATATGGATGTTGGAAAGATATTCGCGCGTCAGCGATTCGTACTGCCTGTTCGCCTTGTATAAGGGTTGCAGGAGGTGGCTGTTCTCGTATGACCAGAAGCCGTTCGTGACCTCGTGCATTCCGCCTTCCAGCCGCAGCGTCAGGTCGTAGAGCGTCGGCCGCAGGTTGCGGTTCCATTCATAGTAGGTCCTTCCCGACTGGATGATGCAGATCGCATAGTCGGTTTTGGCGACGAGTTCGCGCAGGACCCGGCGGTACATGTAGGTGTCCGCGCCCGGATTCAGACATGCCGCCATCAGTTCGCGGCTCTTCATGGGAGGGGCGCCGGCTTCCGACGCCTTGCGGAGTGCGAGCAGAATCTTTACTGCCCATAAAATCTTAAGTGAAAGTGTCAATTTGTACCAGCCTTTTAGTCAGATAGTTACACTGCGTCTCCGAGACCCCTTACTGTAAATAATGGGTCTTGTTCGTGTAAAATGCTGGTTGTCAGATGCTAAATAGCAGATTCGGACACAATTGCGGGAGAAAAAATCGAATGCGGTGTCCGGATTTTCGATTTTTTAAACAAGGGACGGGTTATTACGCTAAAAGTCAATTAATTAGCTGTGATGCGTAAATTTTTTTGCATGAAATGTTTGGTTGTGATTATAAATAATCCTATTTTTGCCGATGACGGGAAATGATTATAAAACAATTGTTTACGTTCCGAAGACACATTATTTACAGTAATGGGCCTTGTTTCTCGCTTCTGCAAAATTTTTTCCTGATACCAGAAAAATCCGAACGCTGCCTGAATCGGTCTGATCGTTACAGGTTGATGATTTTCCGATTGGCCTTGTCGATGACGTCGTGATCGAGCTGCGCCAGATAGATGCGCGTCGTTCGTTCGGAGGTGTGTCCCATGCCGGCGCTGATGACCGTCAGCGGCGTGCCGCAGTCGCGTGCCAGCGTCGCCCATGAATGGCGTGCCGCATAGAATGTCAGCGGTTCGGAAATTTCCAGCATCGTGCCGATCTTCCGGATGAATTTGTTCAGTTCGCGCTGCTGCTGACGGTAGGCGCGGTAACTGTCGTCGCGGGCGAGCACGGGCAGTATATAAGGTGAATCGCCGTTGTAACGGTCGATGATGCGCTGCAGGGGCGGTTCGATGCGCAGCGTGAGCGTCTGGCCGGTTTTCTTTCGTTTGTATGTCAGCACACCGTCGCTGATGTCGCTTTTTCGCAGATAGATCATGTCCACGAACGACATGCCGCGGGTGTAGAAGCTGAACATGAAGAGGTCGCGCGCCAGCGCATATTTCGGATGCAGTTCTGACAGGTCGGCGTCGCTGATCCGCCTGAGCGTTTCGCGCGGCAGCGCGCGCTTGCGGGTCGCCACCTGCCTGATATGCCTGCGGTAGAACGGATTGCCGCGGGATGCGATGAAGCTGCCCCTGTCCGCGGCCTTGTTGTAGACGGCCCGCAGGTAGCGCATGTGGAACACGACGCTGTTTGTCCCCAGTCCTCTTGCCAGAAGCCATCGTTCGTAACGTTCGAGCCATTCGGCGGTAAATTGTTCGGGCAGCAGTTTGCGGCCGTTCATGTATTTGACGAGCATGCGGTATGCCGTCAGGTAGTTTGCGGCGGAACCGTCTCTTCCCGTTTGTTCGCACTCGGCGACGTGGAGTGCGAAGCAGGACATGAAATCGGGGGGCGTTTTACTGCGGGGCTGCCCCGTGAATGCGGGCCGCCCCGTAAACGTGTGTCGGTGCATGCCGACTGAATCCGGTGAATACGTCATAGAATAGAATTTTGTGTGAAATCGTGCACAAGATAGAAAACCGCAAATCAAAGGCCGCACGATGCCTGCGAAGATTTGCGGAAACGGAGACCCGCTCGGCCTCCGGGCACAGTTCCGGGAACGGGAAAGACCACGAACGGGTCCGGCTGTGCGCTTGGAAAGAATGATCGGAATGTAAAAAGATCGAAAAGTTGCTTTCTGTTATTTTACTAACGGCGGCCGTGCGGATAATATTGCACCCTTCCCGGTGTCCGAACAGCGTATTGAGAACCTGTGCGTTGGCCTTTTGCAGATGCCGGGCCGCTTCTCCGTGCGCTTTTTCGCTGTCCGGCGGCTCCCGGCGGTTGGAATCCCGGTGCTAAAACGGGCGGGACCGATGGTCTCGCCCGTTTTTTGTTTGTGCGGGCGGCGCCCCCGGACCTGTCCGCTGCGATGACCCGGCTTTGCCCTCCCCCTCTTTTTCTGCCGCCCCGTCCTGCCGCTCCGTCCTGCCGCCCCGTCCTGCCGCCCCGTCCTGCCGCTCCGTCCTGCCGCTCCGTCTTGCCGCTCCGTCCTGCCGATCCGTCCTGCCGCTCCGTCCTGCCGATCCGTCTTGCCGCCCTGTTCTGCCGCCTCGTCCTGCCGCCCCACCGTCCGGGTTCGGCAGGATTCGGCCGGACGGCGCATGCCGTTTCCTCGCCCTTCCCTCGGTCCGGGGAAAATCCGCCTGCGGTGAAACTCCGTTTTTGCATGACTTGACACGTGCGGCAACAAAAAAAACGACCCCGTCGAGGGTCGTTTTCATCGTGTCGCGTCTCCGCTCAGCCGCAGATATAGACGCATCCGTAGACCAGCGCCGCCGCGAGCGCGCCCAGTACGGGGCCTGCGACGGGCACCCAGCTGTACTCCCAGCCGCTCGGCCCTTTCGCCCTGATGGGCAGGATGCTGTGGGCTATGCGGGGCGGCAGGTCGCGCGCCGGATTGATCGCATAACCTGTCGTTCCGCCCAGCGACATGCCGATCGCCATGATCAGCATCGTCACCGGCAGGCTCCCCAGACTCCCCAGCCCTATTTCGGGCGTGTTCTGTTCGTTGCCGATGGCCAGAATCACGAATACCAGCAGGAACGTTCCGACGAATTCGCAGAAGAGGTTCCGCGGCTTGTCCATGATGGCGGGCATGGTGCAGAACACGCCGAGCTTCGCACCCGGATCGTCCGTCGCGTCGAAGTGGTCCTTGTAATAGATGTATACCAGCACTGCGCCGCAGAATCCGCCCAGCAGCTGCGCCGCGACGTATCCCGGCACCGACGCCCACGGGAACGAACCCGCGGCGGCCAGCCCGATGCTGAGCGCCGGATTGAGGTGTGCGCCCGAATAGGGTCCCGCGATCAGTACGCCGCACATCACGGCCAGTCCCCACGCGATGGTGATTACGACCCAGCCGCCGTTGTACCCTTTCGATTGTTTCAGGACCGTCGAGGCCACTACCCCGTCGCCCAGCAGTACCAGCACGAGCGTTCCGATGAACTCGAACAGGCATTTGGTGAAAAATGTGATTTCCATATGCGGTTCCGATTGGTTGGTTTAACTGCGCAATACCCGCCGTACGGCGTCTTTCCAGCCCTCCACGGCCTCGGCGATATGCGCCCTGTCGGTCGTCGGCTCGAAGATACGCTCGGCCTGCCACTGCCGTTTGATGTCGTCGATGCTGTCCCAATACCCTACCGCCAGTCCTGCGAGGTAAGCCGCGCCCAGCGCCGTGGTCTCCGTCACGCTGGGGCGTATGACGCGCGTGTCCAGCAGGTCCGACTGGAACTGCATCAGCAGGTCGTTGCGCGCCGCGCCGCCGTCCACTTTCAGCTCTCGGAGCGTGATGCCCGAATCGCGCTGCATGGCCCCGACGATGTCGAGCGTCTGATAGGCAATCCCTTCCAGCGCCGCCCGCGCGATATGCGCCGCCGTCGTGCCGCGGCTGATGCCGCTTATCGCGCCCCGCGCATACTGGTCCCAATACGGGGCCGCAAGCCCCGTCAGCGCGGGCACGAAGTAGACGCCGTTGGTGTCGGGCACCGACGCCGCCAGCTCTTCGATTTCCGACGACGAGCGGATGATCCCCAGCCCGTCGCGCAGCCACTGTACGACCGAGCCGCCGACGAAGATGCTCCCTTCGAGGGCGTAGTCGACCTTGTCGCCGATCTTCCATGCGATGGTCGTCAGCAGGTTGTTCGCCGAGGCGATCGGCTTCTCGCCGCTGTTCATCAGCAGAAAACACCCCGTGCCGTACGTGTTCTTCACCGACCCCGGCTCGACGCACATCTGCCCGAACAGGGCCGCCTGCTGGTCGCCCGCAATTCCCGCGATGGGCACCTTGTGCGCGAAAATCGTGGTCTTGGTCGCTCCGTACACTTCGCTCGACGACTTCACCGCGGGCATCATCGAAGCCGGAATGTCGAACAGCTCCAGCAGCTCCTCGTCCCACTGCAGTGTATGGATGTTGAAAAGCATCGTGCGCGACGCATTGCTCACGTCCGTCACATGCACCTCGCCGCGCGTCAGCCGCCAGATCAGCCACGTATCGACCGTGCCGAACATCAGCTTGCCCTTCTCGGCCCGTTCGCGCGCTCCGGCGACGTTGTCCAGAATCCATTTTATCTTCGTCGCGCTGAAATAGGCGTCGATTATCAGTCCCGTTTTTTCGCGGATGAATTCGGTTTTGCCGTCGGCTTTCAGCCGGTCGCAGTACTCCGAGGTCCGGCGGTCCTGCCAGACGATGGCGTTGTAGACCGGCTCTTCGGTCTCCGCATCCCATACGATCGTGGTTTCGCGCTGGTTGGTGATGCCTATGCCCGCGATGTTCAGTCCGTTGATGTCGATTGCGGCGATCGCTTCGGCGATGACCGACGCCTGCGACGACCATATCTCGTGCGGATTGTGCTCGACCCATCCCGGTTTGGGAAACAGCTGGGTGAATTCGCGCTGCGCGACCGACCGAATCAGCCCTTTGCGGTCGAATACGATCGCACGGGAGCTGCTCGTGCCCTGATCCAATGCCAAAATGTACTGTTCCATATGCTTGTGTTTTTGTGCTGTTTTCTCCGCCCGGCGCGGGGTTGCCGTCCCCTCCGTCTACAAATCTATCAAAAAAATCTGGGATTCGAAACGAAACCGCGAAGTTTTTTTTCGAAACCGATTCCGCGGGAGAAACCGACCGCCGGCCCCGGCAAGGCCGCCGCGCAGGCAGACAGGCTCCCGTTCCCTTGTTTGCATGCCGTCGGTTTGAAACCGGATCTCGTCGGGAACTTGCAGTCACCTCCGGAAATGCAAAAACCTTGCGTATCGTCGATACACAAGGTTTTTGCACGTTTGCCCTCCTTCGCAGGGCTTTATGAGCGGGAAACGGGGGTCGAACCCGCGACCCTCAGCTTGGGAAGCTGATGCTCTACCACTGAGCTACTCCCGCATTTCGGAGTACAAATATACTCCGCATTTTTCGATTTTTCAAGGTTTCGGGGCGGTAAATTTACCTTTACGCCACGATTTTTTTCAGCGATGCGAGGTTTTTCGCATTTTTGAGACTGCGGCCTTCGGGCGTGTAAAGGTAATCGAGACGGTCGCCGAAATGCGCTTCCACCTTGTTGCGCACGACCTTCATCGTGCTGTTCACCAGTCCGTTCTGCTCGGTGAACGGTTCGTCCACGATGGCCAGTCCCGCCGGCAGCCAGCGTTCGGGGAACTCCCCGCCGAATACGCCGCCGGCCCGGTAACGGTCGATTTCGCCGCCGAGGATCTCCGCCGCCGTCTCCGCCCGCTTTTCGCCCGCGATCCCGCGGCTGTCCAGCTCCCGCCGCAGCGCTTCGCGGTTCGGCACGACGATGGCACCCGTAAACGGACTCTGGTTGTTGTGTATGATGATCTGGTCGATGTAGGGCGACTTGTCCACGATCGCCTCTTCCATTCCTTCGGGGCTGTATTTCTCTCCGTCCGAAGCGATCAGCAGGCTTTTGAAGCGGCCCAGCACATAGAGGAAGTCGTCCTTCGAGACATACCCCATGTCGCCCGTGTGCAGCCATCCGTCGCGCACGGTCTCGGCCGAAGCTTCGGGATTCTTCCAGTAACCGGCCATTACGTTTTCGCCGCGGATCACGATTTCGCCCTTTTCCCCGCGCGGCACCTCCCGGCCCGCTTCGTCCACGATTTTCAGGTCGAGCGGAATTAGGATTTTGCCCGACGAGCCGAACCGGTGCCAGTGGTATTTGGGCGAATTGGTCGAGATGACGGGCGTGGCCTCCGAAAGTCCGTATCCCTGAAACATCGGAATGCCGATGGCGTAGAAGAACCGCTGCAGCTCCGCGTCGAGCAGCGCGCCCCCGCCTACGAAGAAGCGCAGGCTTCCGCCGAAGGCTTCGCGCACCTTGCGGAACAGCACGGCGTCGAACAGCCTGACCGCAGGCCACAGCAGGACGCGCCAGCCCTGCCCCCGGCCGTAGCCGTCCTTATTATATAGGTAGGCCGTGCGGAGCGCCAGATTGAACAGCCGCTCCGTGAAGCGGCCCTTGGCGCGGATCGAACCCTCGATGTTCTTGCGGAAATTCTTGGCCAGCGCCGGCACCGACAGCAGGAAGTGCGGGCGCACTTCGCGGATATTCTGCGGAATGTTCTTGAGCGTCTCCATCGGCGTCGCGCCGACCTGCACCGTCGCCACCGTGGCGCCGCATGCGATCATGATGTAGAACCCCACGACGTGCGCGAAGCAGTGGTCCAGCGGCAGTATGATGAGCGTCCGGAACGACGACGGAATGTCGATGCGCGAGAGCGACTGTTCGACGTTGGCCGTGTAGTTGCGGTGCGTCA